>Ga0307507_10001631_pt1 | contig 49716 bp, 8 predicted proteins | sample 7_EM_MG_FD_207223 | JGI IMG/M metagenome (GOLD analysis project Ga0307507, IMG submission 207223) | Populus trichocarpa ectomycorrhiza microbial communities from riparian zone in the Pacific Northwest, United States - 7_EM | ecosystem: Host-associated > Plants > Roots > Unclassified | place...
AAGCATACATAAAAGTTTAATTTTATAATATTAATAATAATAAATATTTTATATTTTATATTTTATATATACTTTATTAATAAATATTAAAATTACTACCCCTAAAGCTCTGCATAAAGTTCTACACAAAGCTCTGCATAAAGCTCTGCACAAAGTTCTACACGAAGCTCTACACGAAGGTCCGCACGAAGGTCTGCGCGAAGCTCTACACGAAGCTCTACACGAAGCTCTGCACGAAGCTCTGCACGAAGCTCTACACGAAGCTTTGTACAAGGCTCTACACGAGGCTCTGCACGAGGCTCTGCACGAGGCTCTGCACGAGGCTCTGCACAAGACTCTGCACGAAGGTCTGCACGAAGGTCTGCACAAAGGTCTGTACTGTCACGGCACTAACCTAACGCGTTGTTATGACTTAGCGTTGTTATAATATAAGCACAGACCTGACCCCTAAGCACTAACCCTATGCGTACGTGTACATATATCCTGCCTTACCTCCTATACTCCTATACCCAAATAACCGTCGTTAGAGCCAGATGACCGTTACCAGAGCTAGACAACCGTCGCCAGAGCTAGACAACTGTCGCCAGAGCTAGACGACCGTCGCCAGAGCCAGACGACCGCTGCTAGAGCCAGACGACAACCCATTCGAACGACCAGCCAGCGAACACTATAAACGATTCAATCGATCGATTGAATCAAGGTAACACAGACAGGTAGGCATAGACATATAGGCACAGACAGGTAGGCACAGACAGGTAGGCACAGACAGGTAGGCACAGACAGGTAGGCACAGACAGGTAGGCATAGACGGGTAGGCACAGCAGACAGACAGACAGATAGGTAGGTAGGTAGGCAGGCAGGCAGGTAGGCAGGCAGGTAGGTAGGCAGGCAGGCAGGCAGGCAGGCAGGCAGGCAAGTAGGCAGGTAGGTAGAAGAGAACCGTCGCTATATTATATTAAATTATCTAAAATAATATAATTTATTTAATAACAACTACATGGGAAGAGCAACGCCTATCTATTGCTTAAAGTAAGTAAGATATACACAATATGCAAGAAGGGCATTATATATTAATTGCGCATTAAGTATAATATGCGCAATAAGTATAAAATACGCATTAAGTACAAAATGCGCATTAAGTGCAAAATGCGCATTAAGTGCAAAATGCGTAATTAGCTGCATTGTGTTATTGGTTTCTATTAAATGCGGCAGTATGCCGCCTCTTAGTTAATACTATACGCTACACGTTGCAATGCGCGAAATGCTGCCAAATGCTGCAAAAATGCTGGTAAATTTTTTCCTGACGTACTAGCCTAGAAGATATGGAAGAATAGACAAAACATAGTATTCTAGAGGAGGCAACTTCTACTAGGCTCTTAAAGAGATATTAGAGAGCAAAAGGACAGAAATAAGTTGTAAAAGGACAGGGACAGGTGTTAGGATTTTTTGTTTCCTATCGTTTTCTCATTCCTTAGCAGTTGTAGCAACTTAGTATTTTACTAAGGAGCTGTGAACCCTTAAGGGTTTATAAACTACTAGGATATAGCTACTAGTATATGTTAAGCTGCCTAGAAAGGATTCATGTATATAGAACTATAGCGCCATGGCCTAGAGGCTGCATGCGCAGTATTGTACGTAGTACAATACAATGGACATAAAAAAATAAAAAATAAAAGTTCTTTTTAATTTTAAGTTTCCTGCTATTATATTTTATGTCTTTATATTAAGTGGCAGTTATTTGCCTTTATATTATATCCATTTAGCTAGAGCAGGCCGCAAAGGATAGTCTTTATATAATTCTTTTACTAGGGAAGGCGCGTCAGCCTTAATTTATTTATAGGTTTCCTAGGTTTATATTTTATATCCTTCCCACTTAACAAAAAGTTTAAATTATTTGGATTATATTTTCCATTGTATATTATTAATTAAGTTAATAAAGTAAGAACTGTTACTATTGTTAATAATTATAGGAGATAGCAGCGGCACTTTATAAGTTATAGAATTATCTCTTAAAGGTTATAGCAAGCTTACATAAAACATTAGGTATATTTTTATCTTAGTTGGCAGCTTAAGCTTATAGGTATACAGGCTTAGTTTCTTCTTAATTTAGTATAGGCCTACAAACTTCTAATTAAGTTTCTTTAAAGGCCGTTAAGTTTTTAGGTTTTATATACTTAGGTAAGCTATATTACCTTCCTTAAAGTCCTATATAGAAGCTCGTCCTTTATTTATATACCATTCCTATAATATTTAAGTATATATTAACTTACTTTATAATAGTCCTATTAACTGCTTTATTTAATTAGCGAAGTTATATATATTAATTAACTGGATCTGTTTAATTATAGGTCCTATTATATTAATATTAGGTTATAGCTTAAATATAAGTTAAGGGTCTTATCTATAGGTTATATAGAATAGTATCACGCCTATTAATATATTTATTATATTATTCGCAGTAAACTTAGCTAAAGGTAGCTATTTTTCCTAGTTGTCTTATAGGTAGAAGTAATCTATTTATAAGTATTATTCTATAATTGCGTTTATAATTTTAGTTTAGCTATCTATCTCTAGATAAAATACAGTTAAGAGTTATATTTAAATACTTAATTGTTTATATAGAGCTTGCTAAAAGTCTAAAATAAACTAGCTTCTATAGTTGGATATTATTATATTAGAAAGTCTGTGTAGCTTAAAGATATGCTTAATAAAACATTTAGCTACTAATATTGCATTAATTAAGTCTATAGGAATTATATATCGCATTTTTATAAAATAGTTAACTACTATTATAATATTTATAAACCTATTACTGCTAGGTAAGTTAACTATAAAGTTAATTAAGATATTATACTATCTTTATATTAGAACTAGTAGTGGTTAAAGTACTCCTTACTTCTTTATATAAGAGGTCTTTCTACGCATATATATTCTATATACTTAAATGTATTTTTATATATAGTTATGTATTATAGACCAGTAATATGCTTATTGAATAATCTTATAAGTCTTTATATAGCTAGGATGTTCTTCTATAAGGGAGTTGTATATAAATTTAAGTATCTTAAATTATAAAGGTTTAGAATTTAAAACTACCATCTTCTATTAATAGTACAATTAATTATTTTAAATTTTGTATTTAGTGAGTGTAATATCTTTATACTATTATTTTCCTATTTAAATTGCTTTTATTATATTAATTATTTATATATTATTCTTATATTTGTATTCTATTAGCTTATTAATTTCTATTTCCCATTTATTAATTTTTAATTTATTTTTTTAAGTTCTATATTTAGGAATATAGGGTATAGTTTTTTAAAGTATTTAGGGGGCAGTAAGATCTATAATTAATTTATAATCCGTTTATTTAGTAGTAGATTCTTTAATTAATGTCTAATACGGATCCTATCTAGGCCCACGCAGACTACTCCGTATATAAGAGAAAAGTAATATTAACGGGAAAAAACCCTTGCTATTGGGGGGGGGAGGAAAAACCCTATGAGCCACCTCAGTAGGATAAAAAACCCGAATTGCCATGCCTGCACATAGCCGCGGCCCTACGGGCCTACAGCTACGTCCTCCTCCTTAGATATTTTGAACTCCTTAGGAACCACTACTTCCTTCTCTAGCTTATCCAGAGCTAGGGTTTACTACATCCTAGCTAGGCCTTGCTAATTAATTGCCGCATACTTGTAGTTGTGTCCCGTATCTTAACCACCCCCTATATACTATCTCTCTTATTAACTATTGCCATATACGCCTTGCCTCCCCCCCCCTAAGGCCTATTAAAGGCGTAAGGGGGATTCATCCATTCTAATTACCGTAATACTAACAGCGGGATATTGTGTGTTGGGTATCTTTTGTGCCTAGGCCCCAGCTAGGCCCTTTCTAAGGATTACCACTCCGTCAAAAGGAGACAAGGAAAACCGTGGGTCGCAATCCAGGCTGCTAGGTATTTAGTACTTGCAAACGGCGAGTAACCGCATGCTCCGCGGGCGATCGCCCTAGGGGTTAAAAGGGGCCGTATATTTGCTCGTTCGTTCGTTCGTTCGCGCTTGTCTATTCGTTGATGTGAGGTCGTCAATGCTTTCCGTCGGGGTTTTTGGGGATGTTATCAAAAACTGCTCATCCATGTTGGATCGTACAGGTGCCCTGGATAGAACAGTGTAGTAGTTGTCGTATTGTAGAGGGCCAACAGTAGTGGTTTTTAAGATCTCACCATCCGAAAATTTTTCACCGCCGCCCTTAACGCCTACAACTACCACCAGGTCCTGTCCGCACGCTGTGCGACGTCTCTGCGTTGGCTCTGGATCTGAACTTCGAAGACCAGGTTCGTAGCCGTCACCACGTACAGGTGCAGAGTCCGATTTCGACGGCCTAATCCGTTTATTTAAAGCGTTTATAGGTAGATCTTATAATTATTATATTAATATATTAGGCTTTTAATTAAGTTTGCCTAGTTAGTATATAATCTTAAAATTAAATTATAAGAGGTATTTAGCCTAATTAATCTAGTGCTGTGTTAATTGCTTTATAATTATAAAGTACTATAGGTTCTTATAGTCTGTTAATATATATATTAGGAACAATAATCCTTTAAGCTTAGGGCGCTATTATTTAAAATATCTAATAATTACAAGCAGTTCTTTATTATATATTTTATAGTTTAATTTAGTAGGGACAAGCTTCTAGGAGAGAAAGGCTACTAGATATAGCTTGCTATTCTTATTATATTACAATAATACTCCCCCTAGTATATAATTAGACAAGTCTATTTTAACAGTATATTTAAGGTTAGGGTTAAAGTAAATAAGAATTAGAGTAGTTATAAAGTAATATTTTAAGTTATTAAAAGCTTATTTATATTTAGCGGTCTATTTAAATTTTATATTCTTCCTTATTAGGTTTACTAATAGCTAGGTAATTTTTAAGAAGTAGTTAATAAATTAATAATAAAAATTTGCAAATCCTAGAAATCCTTAAATATTTTATATATTATTAGGGCTTTTCTAGTTTATAATTATAGCAACTTTCTTAGGGTCTATTTTAATTTTATTGCAGGATATAATTAAGCCTAGGTATATAGCCTTGGACATATAGAACTTATATTTCTTAATATTGCATTATAGGCCTATATCTTATAGGCGTTTAAGGACTATTCTAATATGTTTTTAATATTCTAAAAGCAAGGACAAGTAAATTAAGATATTATTAATATATTACTAAAACGTACTGTGACCGTTCTTTACGCTAAATAGCATTACTAAGTATTTAAAGAGTCCCTATTATATGCAAAAAGCGGTATACTTCTTATCTCCTTTACGTATACGGATTTTATTAAAGGTGGTAACTATATTAAGCTTTATAAAGTACCATACCTTTACTAAATAGTTAAGTGTCTCTTAAATTAAAGGAATTGGATATTAGTTTTAAATTATAATTCTATTTAGAGCTTAATAATTAATATAGAATCTTAGGCCTCCTTCTAGCTTTTTAATAAATAGTATAGGTAAGGCAAATAGGGATTAACTAGGATAAATAAATCCTTTTTCTAGGTGCTTATTAAGGTATTATCGTATTATAAGCAGTTCTTCTTATAATATACTATATAGTGGACTAAACTTTAGTATTATACTAGGCTTAAGTTCTATTTTAAAATTATGCTTCTCTTAGTATAGAGCTAGTTAATCTATAAATTGTTTTTTAAACTTATTAATTAGATTATAGTACTCTTTAGGTATAAAAGGTTAAGGATTAGGATACTGTTTTGGTTCTAGTGCTTTCTTAATATCTTCTATAGTTATAATAAAAAATTTATAATCTTATCTTTTTACTAATAAGATAAAAGGCGCAGCCTATATTATATAAATTTTAAAAGGTTTTAACGTAATATCTTTGCATTCTTTACTATAACTAGCAGTTATAGATTTATTATATTAGCTTAAGGTTCGTAGTAAGAGCAATTTATATTATATTAAATTTAAATAGTTATATATATATAGGGTAAATGGTTTTTTAAGCAATAACTTTAGCAGTAAGTTATATAGAATTTTAGTGTTTCTTTAACCTAACTAATTAAGGGGTTATATTGCTTTAGCCATCTATATTTAAGTATTATCTTATACTGCTTTAAGGGTATTATAAATAAGGAAATATATTTAAAGTGTTTACCTATCCGCAATTTTATAAGAGCGTAGTGTATTAGTTTACTATATATTAAGGGTTTGCTGTTAAAGCCTTATAGGCCTTAGGGCTTATTAAGTTTCTTTAAATTTAGGCATTAAGTTTTTGTATAGTTCGTGTTAATAAAGCCTATGCTAGTGGCTCCGCTATCTATAAGGATTTATACTTCCTTCTATTTTCTAAGTATTTAAATTTCGCTGGGTATATTAAGGGAATTATATTATATATTAGCGCTAGAAGAGCTTAGACACTTATACTCTTCCACTTATTATCCTAAGGCGCGACTTAGCCTTAGAATAATTTATTTCCCAAGTTAACTAAAGGTAAGATACTTTATAGCAACCGAATATAATTTATAGAGCGGGTATAGTTTAAGGAATGAGTGCAATTTAAGGATTGGATATAATTTAAGGAGCGGGAGGAACTACAGCGGACCTTTTTAAAAGGGTAAGTTCGGCAGTGCTTTTAAATATATCCTTTTTTATTACATCCAAAATATTCTCCATTTGTGGCTTATATTCTCCGTTTATTTATTCCTAAGAGTATATAAGATTAAGCGGCATTAAGGTCTATAGGGTTAATTATAGAGCTTTTAGGTTTTGGAGATAGATTGCGCTTTAGGGTATATACCGGTTTTATAGAGTTTTAAATATAAGGTATAGTTAGCTTTAGAGAATAAATCTATTTATTATATTAAAGGTCCTTATTAATTCGTTAATATATTATAGCAAATTTGGATAGGTTTTTTGGCAGTTCTCTGTCTACTAGCTAGGCTCTAATTTTATCTAAAATAGCTTATTAAAGGGCAGTAACTCTAGCAGCTTTATTCCAATCTAGCTCACTAATAAGACCTAAAAATTCCAAAAAGAAGCTAGTAAAGTCTTGGTTCCGTTATTATAGGTTTTTAAGTTTAGTAACAGCTATATATTCGCGGCTGGCGTTATTATACATTTGTTCCAGTAGAGAGATAAAGGTTTTAAAATCAACAAAAGTGCCATTATAAAAGAATGGATCCATAGTTTATATAGCGTCTTTACTTAATTAAGATATTCTATAGCTAACCTTGCTAGCTTTATTAGGGTATTAATTATAGTTTATTAAGAGCTTAAGATAAAGCTTGGTTATAAAGGGGCGTAGGTTATTTTAGTTTCTATTAAATATTAGAGGATTAGGGAGCTTTTTAATTTTTATAATAGGTACCGGGTTTATTATAAGTATAGGTTAAGCTACTATTACTAGTTCAGTATTTGAATTTAATAGGCCAGGTTTAGGTTCCGTTATTTTAATCTTATTTATAGGTGTTATTATTAGGGTCTATAATATAAGTGCCTTAACATTACAGAGTTTTTTATAGAGTGCTTCCATTAATTGCTAATTCTGGGTTTCTAGTGCAGCCTACTACTAAGCTAAGGCGTCTATAAAGGACTGTTATATTATAGTTAACTGTTCCCTAACTAGGGTTATAATACTTATAATTATTAAAGGGGATTTGGGTTCGTTTACTATTTTAATAGTAGTTGTTTTAACGCAACATAATATAAGGGCGCGAAGAGACTTTAGGGAAGATTTAAAGGAATAATATAAATTCTATCTAATTTAAGGGTATATAGTTCTTGTTAAGTACAAGATGTTATATAAAGAAGAGAAAAGAATATAGGAAACTTATAACTAAATATTTAGGGTCTTAGCAGTAAACGCATAGGCATAAGCCTACGCGGATTTTAATAGGTTTCAACCAAATTCCATTATATTAGTGGAATTTAGTAGAATTTAATTAAGTTAGCGAAACTTGGTGGAACTTAATTAAGTTAGTGGAATTTGGTAGAAAACGGTAAATTATAGTAGATAATCGCGGATAGTTGCAGATAGTTATAAACAGTTTTATATAGTTATCTATTAAGTGTTTTACTAAGACATTCCTACTGTAACTAGGCTAGTCCCGTTATATAGCTTTATCTTATTAGCTTTCTTATCAAACTTATCTATATACTTAGGTACTTTTCCCTTTATATAAATATATTGTCTTAATCCGTTCGCGACAGTAATGTCCTCTATTGCTTCCTTCTATATAATATAGTTCTCCTCTCCCTTTAGCTTTATGTTATTAGGCAGTAGGTTCTTACTGCTGCTACTTTTACCAGTGTGTCTAATAGCTAGTAATGCTAGCAGCGTAGCTACTAAGAAGCTAATAACATAAGTAGTTAGCTAGCGGTTAGTCTGCGTATAGGGTAGTTATAGTTAGTTAACAGTTAGTTGGTAATAAAACTACAGCGAGCTAACAGCTCGCTGCCTTAGTGGTAAGGAAAGGAAGATTTAGTAGTGTTTTGAAGCTTTTGGCAGAATTTAGATCTTTAGCTAAGATCCGATTGGCTAACCCTTGGGAATCTCTCGCTTAGCCATAGTAAATAAGCATTTTTCCTAATATCTCTACTACGCGTATGAACCTATTCCCTAATATTAAACCGAACCTTTTTATTACCTATATATAATGCAAAGTATATTACATTTTATGCCCCGGCAAGGTAGCAGAGCTTCTTCCTCTGCTTCCTCCTCTACTTCTTCCTTTACTTCTTCCTTATTAATTTTATCTATATATCCTTTAGTACTGCATAGGCCTTATAGATTAACTGCTTCTTCCCCTCTTCTAACTAATAATAATACCAAATTGGACGATTAAGATAATTCTATATTGCGAGAGCCTCCTCTAGCTAATTAGAACTACGGCTATATCTTTCCTATTAATTAGGATAATCTCTACTTAATATTATATGGCAAGCTTACTGACAAATATAGATACTAAGTTATTAATAAGCGGTTACTATTAAGCAATGCCTCTATATCACTAATATAGAAGCATAGAGCAGATATATTTTGGGATGGTCCTTTAGGTAAAAAGAGGCTTTGGCTGTATAAGCTCTGCCATCTAGCTTAAAGACTAGGTGCTTTGCTTATAATAAACGGCAATGACCATATTAGCGGCCATTTGAAATTAAAGCATAGCCTTATTGTTAACTTAAAAAGCTATAGTAGTAGTATACGAGTGCCAGCTAATTAAGCTTCTACTTTAGCTACCAGCTATAAACGCCGCTGTTTTGGGCAGCTAGCTATGCTCAAGCCTATATTAATTGGATAATTCTATAGGATATTACCTTTTGTTAAGCTATAAGTCCATATATGCACGCTCTATTAATATTTAACTGTCCTTAGATTTAGGAGTGTCTCTTAAAGGCGCCTATATTTTTAAGTAATTGGATTAAGGCCACATTTAAACGGCGACGCGTTAGTATTAAAGATATCCTCCTTACCGCACTTAGTAAAATTAACCTTAGCTATAATATCTGGACATCTACAAATGGAATGTCGCTACTTAATATAGTAGCTCATTTTATTAATAAAGATGGCAGGCTTTAATTAGTGCTTTTAGGCCTTCTATAACTATAAGGATTATATATTGCTAAGAATATAGTAACGGCTTTAGCATTGGTAATTTAAAAGTATTAAATTAATTATAAGCTCGGCTCCTTAATAACCAATAACGCTAGTAATAATAATAAGCTCTACAGTTACCTCTTATAAAGCCTTTTAGTGCCTAAAAAGGAACGGCTTTAGTGCGTTAGCCATATTATTAACCATATTATTAAGGCTTTACTATATAGCAAAGGCATAAGCAAGCTTAAACGCTCACTAATTAATGCAAGCAATTAAGTTAAATTTGACCTTATGTGGGAGAAAGGCTTTATAGGCAAGATCCATAATAATATTAAATATATTATGCGATTAATAGGACGCTATAAGGACTTTGCTAAGAATTAGGCTAAAGTATATATTAAGGACAATCTTTTTAATTAAGTAGAGCTTCTGCTTATTAAGGACGGAGGTATTTAGTAGAATTTAACCTACTTTATACTCTGCCGTGCATTGCTTTTTTATAAGGTAATTAACAAATATCTACTGGCTTAGAAGAAGCCCGCTAATAATAGATACAATCTATCTTAGGACGCGCTTACTAATGAAGATTGGCAGTAGGTAGAGCAGCTTATTAAGATCCTAAAGCCTTTTATATTAGCTACTAGGCGCATAAAAGGCGATGCCAATAGTCCTAGTATTAAAGGCTTATATAGCGCTCTATGGGGGTTAATTACTAATATAGAGCTCCTTTATTAAATCCTCTAGCGAACTTAGCAGAGCTTTAAGAATAAATGTAACTCCTTCTTTAAATCCAGCGTTAATATAACTATTAAAAAATTTAATAAATATTTTAATAAAATAAAGGCTGAGAGCCCTTACTATTTTACCACAGTAATCTTTTATCTATCTCTTAAACACGCCTACTTTCGCAATAAGTGGAAACGGTAGCCCTAATGGTAGAAACACGCTAAGCGGCATATGGAGACTCTATTTAATAAATATATTAATAAGCAAATAGATAAGGAAGATAAGGAACCAGTTAAGCCATAACGTAGGAAGGTTCCTTATAAATCTAATAATAATTTAGCCGATAAATATATATAGTCCTTAGTTATAGATAAAAGCCTTACTTCCTTAAAGCACAATTAAAAGCATATTAAGCTCGCCAGTGAGCTTAACCGCTACTATAATATAGGCTTTAAGTTTATTAAGATTAGTTCTGATAACGCCTATAAGCGGAACAACATTATTCCTAATCCTCTTAACTAGTGGCTTAAAATTGGTTAAATCTTTTATCCAACACTTGCTAAGATCACTCTTAATATGTTCTTAATACTAGTAATAAGCTCTGCATATAAACAAGCTTTTAGTTAAGCTAAAAAGATCGTTACTAATAAGTATAATTAACTATTAGCTAACATAATTAAAGCAGATTAATATCAGAAGTGGTGGTTAATTAAGGGCCTTTTATTAAGCAGTTTAATCAACTATATTAACTCCAATAGAGCTTTAACTACACCCTAGCTAACAAGCTTAAATATTAATCTTACTGGCTATAAGCTAGCTTAGTAAGATATATTTAATAGAGCTTTATATTTAATTAAATCTAATATAAAAATAGAGCCTTTAAAGCCCTTACTGCTGCTTTCCTTCCTTACTACTAATGTTACTACTAACTTAAATACTTACGGAGGATAATTTTGGATATGTTTAGATACTATTAGATAAATTAAAGTTAATTTTTAATTGGGTAATGTTAATATTTATATATAGAGAGGTGCTGCTAAAAATCCGTAATGAAACACTATGAACTTTATACAAATTGCCTAATTCGGACAGCGAGCTGACGGCGTGACAGTTAGCGTACCTGATTTTAATATAGCGGACAGCAAGCGATCTACTTGGCTGCAGTCGTCAGCGATAAGGCCTTAAAGCTCGCTGTCCGCTAACTGTTAGACACACTAACTTTCACTTATCTTAAGTGCAGTAATTAGATATTAAGTCAATTAAGGACTTACTATATTTGTGTTACGGTATTATAATTAAGATCGTTCTAATTAGTTTTAATCATTATCTACTTCTTAAGTTATTGGTAGCTAGTATATGCTACTAGACGCGTTAGTTAGTTATAGTTAATTATTATCTACTTTTTCTTAAAGTATTAGTAGCTAGTATATATAACGGGCTTATATAAGATATAAAGGGGGCCGCTAAGGCGCTAGTAGTAAGCAAGCTAATAGCAATTTTCTATGCCGGGTATAGAAAATCCTAATTAGTTAAATATGGCTAGTCCCTAGCAACTGTAACGGAACCTTATAGCAGGAACTATGGTGGGTCCAGTTATTGGGCTGGGTATATAGGTAAGAATAAAACAACAACGTAATAATAACTGGTAGAGTGGTTGCCTAATAGATTAACTCTAATTGTATTCTAAGATTTACTATAAGGAGAGAACTATCTACGGTAGGGACTAAGGTCCTTTAAATACACAACCATACTTCTAAGAAACCCTCTCTTGTATATAAGGTACGTGTTATATGTATTATATGTGGACGTATACTACGTATACTTCATACACTGCGTATAACATTATGTGACTCGCTTACCATTCCTTATTATATGGTTCCACTAGATCCATCCTGGACTATACCTGTATTAACTAACTAGCTTTTTATAACTCTTCCCTAAGTAGTTATAATATTATACTTAAAGCGTCTGTAACACTATCTCCCTCCTTTTTATCTTCGTCCTTAAAGATTCCTAACATCTCTAAGTTGTCTACTAGAGGTGTAATGTCTGTTTAATTAGTCTGGTTAATATCTTCGCTTATTATACCTAAAGCTTCTTCTTCTTCACAAGCGCAATGTTGTGCTCGCACCATGGCTGCTATACTGTCGCTTAGTGAGATAATATTGTCTCTATATTCTCGTTGTGCGAAAGCAGGGTTAGTATATATTGTAATAGCAAGTCCCTTATCTTAACAACCCTTATCTTGTTTGGAGTGTACTAAAGCAAACGTTTAATTGTCCTATAATGTTTGCTTTGTTTCTAACGCTAAGTATACGCGTCCTATAACTCTTAACAGTCTTCAAGTTCTCTAAGTAACTTATTATAGGGTCTTATGTTTAATCTACTGCTGCGAAGCTTAACAGTAAGCTCTTAAGCGCCTTGGATAAACTTTATTATTTGCGGGAAGCAGAGCAGGAGGCTACAGCTGCTTAACAGCGTGCCCTTAAAGCCTGTCTATTAGCCTCTGCCTATTTTCTTCGTTTTAAGAAAGTGCGTAAGAAGGTTTATTCTAAGGAGTGGAAACTGGTTTAATAGGGTCTTAATAAGTTAGGTAATAAAAGGACTGGCTTTCCTCCTGTAAGGGAAACAACTCCAAGTAGCTTAGTAATTGCTCCTCTTAGGTCCCCCTTAGGTGACTTGTTCTTTAGCAATCCTTTTTTAATACTCCCTAACCTGCTTTTTTCTAATACTCCCGTACCTTTCCCATAGCATTCTCTAGGTTGCTTAGTGGTTCCTAGGTAGTCTTACTATAGCCTATCCACTTTACCTTATACCACGTTTTGTTATCTATGTCCTTGTAACTAATAATCTTTAAAACTTGCTATTTGTCTTCCTCTTATCCTCTATACGTGTCTACCTTATAGACTGGTGGCTTAATATTCCCATATGCTGGCTCTAACATTGCAATATGTTATATAGGGTAGATCTTTATTTTGGCTAGTAGGTTCAACTTATACATAACTAATAAAATTCTTTACTTGACTTTAAAAGGTCCTAGTCTGACGTGGTCTAACTTCTTGCTTGGTTATCAACTCTTGAAATTTTTATGTAGTAGCCACACTTTATCTTCCTCCTTAAGATCTGGTCCCTTAGATCTTTTAGTGTTATAGTACCTTTTTATTCGTTTTTGTACTAGTTTAGCTATTTCTGTGAGGTTTGTATAAAGATTTATTAACATCTCCATTCTTTATTTAGCCGTGCTACTCGTCTTTTTTACTTAATGTGGCGATAATGATGTTCTTAGTTTGTACCCGTAATTCGCCTTAAATGGTAATGTCCCCATTCCTTCTTATAGTGTTGCATTGTATGTAAACTGTATAACTGGTAATAATGATACCCAATTGTTTTGTGCGTGATTAATATAATACCTTAGATACTATTCTAGTGTCTAGTTTAGTCTTTCTGTTTGTCTGTCCGTCTACAGATAATATGCTATAGATATTACTGCGCGAACCCCTTATTCTGCTAGAAATACTTCCTAAAATGCTACTATAAATCTTGGATCTTTATCCAATATAATCTTATCTGGTGCTCTGTGTCTTACGAACACTTCCTTTATATAAATTCTAGCGACATCTTCTGCTAATATCTCTTTAGTGCATGCTATAAAGTATGCCTACTTTGTTAGCTTATTTACTATTACTAAAATCGCGTTATAATCTTGTCCTGTAATAGGATCTTTTAACTTTAGTAACTTAATAATAAAGTCCTATAATATAACTTCCTATGGTCTTCCTGGTACTTTAATAGGTTATAGCCCTCTATACAGCTTATGCCTTATTGGTTTGTTCCTTTAGTAATTTAGATATTTCTTTATAACTTATCTTGCTAGTCCCTAGATTTCTTAAATAATGTACTTTTTTTAAAGTCTTAATACTAAGCCTGTAGCTCCGTTATGTCCTTATGTTATTCCCTTATGGAATTCTTTAACAAACTCTTCTGCAATAGACTTAGGCATATACATTGCTTCTCTGTTTTTGTATTGCTTTAAGTCTGGATTCTTTGCCTATGTTTCTTAGATCTTCTATATCTAATTACTTTTAGGTGATTTATAGATCTGACTTTTCTTAGTTGCTATAATCTTTAGATGATTATACCTAATTAATCTATCTTAATCCCTTTGCAATAAAGCTCCTAATAGCTTTTTATCGCTTTGTAGTTTAGCCCTTCTATTTAGAGCGTCTGCTCGTGCATTATCTATACCCTTAGTATGCTAAATTTTGAAATGGTATTCTGTAAGCATTTCCGCCTATCTGACCTGTCTTTGGTTGAGTTCCTTTGTTGTTAGAAATCCTATAAGGTTCTTATAGTCCGTCTTAACTATAAATAGTTTCTCTGTACCTTGTAAGAATGCTCTCTATTTCTTAAGTACTGTAACTATACCTAATAACTCCTTGTTGTAGATGTTATAGTTTAACTCTAGTAGTGTTATCTTCTGACTATAGTATGCTACTGGGTGCTATCCGTCCTAATATTTCTGTAGGAAGCACGCCCCTAGTGTAAAGTCTAATGCATTTGTTTCTATAACCATCTCTAGACCTAGTTGATAGATCTTAAGTACTGGCTCCTGGGTAAACAACTTTTTGACTTCTTTAAATAGTTCTTGTTACTCCTTTCCCTATGCCTATAGTTCTTCCTTCTTTGTTAACCGCGTAAGTGGCTTAATGTCCTTTAACCACTGCGCTATAAACCTTCTACAATAATTACAAAACCCTAGGAATGATTTTAACTGCGTAATGTTCTCTAGTTCTTGCTAATTTACTATAGCCTTAATCTTTTTTGGATCTATGCTAAGTTGGCCTAGTTTAATAACAAATCTAATAAAATTGGTTTTTCTTATAAAGAACTTGTATTTCTTAATTGCTACTAGTATCTGTTCTTCCTATAGTCTCTTTAAGACCCACTTAATATATTCTCTATGTTCTTCCTCGTTCTCTAAGTAGATGATAATGTTATTAAGGTATACTATAACAAACTCGTCTAGGTGTTCTCCTAATATACTATTAATTTGCTTCTGGAACGTTGCTAGTGCGTTTATAAGCCTGAATTGCATAACTAACGGTTTATATAGTCCTTTCTTTAACCTGAAGGCTGCCTTCTATTTGTCGCCTTTCTTAATCCTGATCTGATGGTACGCCTATTTTAAATCTATCTTTGTAAAAATCTTTGCGTTGCCTATTCTATCTTAAATTTTGCTAATTAAGGGTAAAGGATACCTATCCTTCTTGGTAATACTGTTTAACTGTCTGTAGTCTATACACATTTTGAGTTTTCCGTTTTTCTTTAGGATGAACAGTACTGGATATCCTGCTAATAACTGTAACGGTTTAATGTATCCCTTACGTAAGTTCTCCTAGATAAACTCCTTAAGCGCTACTAACTCTGTTTTAGTAAGCTTATAGATTAGAAAGAACTTTAGACTTATTCCCTTTTTTAATTCTATCTTGTGGTCCCATGCTATATACTCTAACAGCTTTTCACTTTCTGGTAACTATAACTTTTTACTATACTTGTGGTATTTCTTTAGTATATGACTTAAGCCTCGCTTAGTCTCTTTATATATCGCTCTGACTTAGTACTATACCAACTTAGTTTGCTGTTGCACTTTACGCTGTTAAGTATCCTTAATATTGACCTGACCAATAACCTAATTAATCTTTGGATTGTACTCCTATAACTAAGGTATTCCTAGTATTACCTTGTCCTGTCCTAATGGTAGGATATTAAAAGACATTCTAACTGGTCTCCCTTTAATAGTTAGCTAAATAGGTCCTGTTTTAAGATTAATAATGCCTCCTCTATAGGCTATCTGATCTCCTGAAATTGTTATAAGTGGATATAGGTGTTCCTTCTATCTATATAGTAGCCCCATCCTTTCTACTACCTTTGGTGATATGTGGTTTCTAGTTACTCCACTATCTACTAATGCTTTAAACTGCTGATCTTGCCATTTAACTTATAAATTTAGGTGTTGTCCTTAAATTCCTTTAAGGGTCTAAGGCTCTAACACTGGTTCCCTCTAGTCCTATACGCCTCCCCTTTTTCTAACTGTTGGCTGCTTGATCCTGCTTATACTTGGTCTAACTTTAGCCAATACTTAGTTTATTTCTTTTCCTCTATATGCCATAGATAAGTGTTCTCTGGGCACTTTCACTACTGTTATCTATTTAGGTATTCTTCTGTAAGGAATCTTTTTGGTTAAAGTATTAAGTCTCCTTAACCTTATATTTCTACTGGGTGCTATTTATGTATATACTTAACATTCCTGAACCACTTTTCCTCTGGTGCCTAATATATCCTTACTAAGTACTTCTAGTTCCTATCTTTTGGTGCTCTATATATATTGCATGTGTTATCCACACAAGCTATCTATAATAGTGTATAATGCGCTGTATGTTTTGGGTTAACTCTTGGTTTATTTTTATCCTTAAGTTTAAACCTATACCTAGTTAACCTAACTACTAGTATTTCTGCTACTGGTACTAAGATTTATTACTTACTTCTCTAGTCCCTAGATCCTTCTTCTAGGTTCCTTAACATTATAATTAACACTCCTTTAATGTGATTTATGCGTTTTTCCGTAATAGGTTAGTCTTGGACAACTTTTTTGTCTAGCTATATATAAAAATCGGCCCATTTATTATTGTGTCGTTGCCTATACCACTTTCCATATAGCTGGTTTAGTGTATATAGTCTATCTGTTAGAAAGTACCTTGTTATTACTGTATTGTAATATCCTTTAGTATATCTTTCTTTAAACCTGGTTGGAATATCTAGATCCTCTTCTTATTCTAATTTATTTAATTATTTTGCCCTAGGTGTCCCTACACTTGGCCTATTAGTAACTCTTTATATAGGTGCTTTATCCCTTATATAACCTAGTATAGCTGACCTTTTATTTAGCTTTTGCTCCTGCTATATAATAATTCTTATTCTAAATTTATCTATAGTTTCTTATTTTCTGCGTCTTATAGCTGGATCTTTATAGTCGTCTTGCTTTTTAATCCTGGTATTAACTGTTTAATCTTTAGGCTAAATACTACGTTTACCTAGGATTACTAACGTTCTTACTTATTCCCTAAACTTATAGTTCTTAAACTTGCGTTTTATACTTATTTATTTATTATTAAATTAAGTTACTGCCCTTTCCCATTGGTTTTTATCTGTTATGGGTTCTTAGGTATGTCTTATCTTGTCTTAAAAATCTTAAGCTTCTTTTATCTCTTCCTAAGAATCTTAAGCCTGTGGCCTTTTGCCTTTATTAAGTGATGAGCTAGCACTAGCAGTTGTTTACTTACTTAGTTTCCTCTAAACGTTACTCCTATTATCTTATAAAGTGATGGAAATTGTATCCAATAGTATTATAACATCCGTTACTAAACCCTATTCTGTAATGGTTTTAGTTTCTGCTTCTATTTTAACTTCTTTAAGGTTTATATACTCCTAGTAAGCTGCCTTTGTTACCTTATTATTGGTAAATACTTCGCCTTTGTTAAATTTATTGTCTTTAATGTCCAATCTATAAGCTAGTTTATTGGTTCCTTTAAACTTAGATAATAATAGCTCCTATGGCTAATAGCTTGCGCTATACTTAGCGTCCTTATAAATTCGGTATGTGTTGTTGTAATAATATGCAAAACTGTTAATTGAACACTCTTTTGTTCCTTATAGTGCACTATTGTCCCTTTATATATATGTGCCTTCTGCTGGCCTAGTTCCCTTTACTATATAGTTACTTTAACCACCTCTATAGTCTCTGGTGAAATGACCTTGTTTTCTATAATTTATATAAGCTCCATCTTTAAACCATTTTTCTTGCTATAGAGTCCGCCTAAACGTCTTTTACTGCTAAGATCCCTAGTTTGGCCTCTGCTCCTAGGTTCTTTAATTACTTAATCCTTAACCTCTGGGTTTCCATGGTTTCTTTTCCCACCTTTAGGTTTTTTTGGTACCGCTTAGGTCTATTAACTCTGCGCCATTCTATGGTTTTTAACTCTATATCTGTTGTTGCATACTCTGCGCCTTATATAACTGTGGAACTCTATCTTGCCCTCTTTTAGCTTGTTCCCTTTAATAGATCCTATTATTGATCTTTATTAACTAATCTATTAACTTTCTTAGAGTATCCGCATCTTCTATTAGGATAATTGCGTCTTAGACTTTAGCCTTAAGTCCCTATTTATACTATGCTATAAGCGCCCTGTTGTTCCACTTAACCTATATAGCTAGTGTTTAAAACTGTGTTATATACTTAATTGCTAAAGTGCGTTGTACTAAGTTCTAAAGCTTTTATTTTATTATGGTTGTGGCCTCTAGGTCTCTAAATATCTGTATTAGTTGTTCCGTAAACCTATTCCAACTAGTAAATATATACCGTACGTCCTAGTTAGTAGTTGTTATGCTATTAGCCTATATTTCCGTGAGATATAGCTTAAACCACTTAAGTGCCCTCCCTGTTAGGAACAATCCTGCATAGGCTACTTAATCTAATAATATTGCTAACTTCGCTCCTTCCTGTACTACCTTAAAGTATATCTGCATAAGAAATCCCTTAAGCTTTAACTTCTCTCCTAAGAATTGTTTAATTAAAGGTAGCTTAATTTTTACTGCTCTGATTCCATTAATGCGTTCTTTAAGTATCCTATTATTATCTTATAAGTGATTAACTATTTCCTATAACTAACCTTATGTAACTACTTAAGAATCCCCATTGTCTATACTAGTATTACCTGGCCCTGAGGTTGTGGCTGCTGTTGACGTTATTGTGACTAGTGCTTTGGGTGGCATATTATTTGATCTTATTTAATACTGTAACCTTGGTAGTGAATATATAATAGAACCTTATAGCAGGAACTACAGTGGGTCCAGTTATTAGGCTAGGTATATAGGTAAGAATAAAACAATAACATAATAATAACTGGTGGAGTGGTTGCCTAATAGATTAACTCTAATTATATTCTGAGATTTACTATAAGGAGAGAACTATCTACGGTAGGGACTGAGGTCCTTTAAATATATAACTGTACTCCTAAGAAACCCTCTCTTGTATGTGAGGTACGTGTTATACATGTTATATATGGATATATACTACGTATACTTTATACACTGTGTATAATGTTATGTGACTTGCTTACTATTCCTTGTTATATAGTTCCACCAGATCTATCCTGGACTGTGCCTATATTAACTAACTAGCTTCTTGTGACTCTTCCCCAAGTAGTCGTAACATTGTACTTAAAGCGTCTATAACAGCAACGTTATTATGTGCTACTAGACGCGTCAGTTAATTAAGCTCCTAGTATACATTATATTAATTATTATCCAGTTACAAGCTCTCCCTTTTCTATCTATCTTTTGCCTACTTCTTAATAAAATAGTAACTAAATACGCGGGAAATGCGCGTTCTTTAATTTTAATAGGGTTATCGTCTCCTTCTTCTTAAAGCACTGGTAGCTAGTATATGCTACTAGACGCGACAGTTAGTTATAGTTAAGCTCCTAATACGCGTCGTATTAATTGTTATCTAGTTATAAGCTTAACTGGTTACTATCTCCTACCTACTTTTTAGTAAGATAGATAGTAACCAAATACGCAGAAAACACGCGTTCTTTAATTGTTTGATAACTACTATAATCACAGCTCTCTCCACGCGTTATTTAACAACGCTATATTAAAACCCTCTATAGGTGTAGCCGGGCTTATAACCTATTAAGGCTAACACTTAACAAGGTATAGTGGAGGTGTAAGGAAATTAAATACGTATATTAAAATGTATAGATAAAATTGTTATTATTAACAGATCTATTCTATAGGTGGATTTTAGTGGATTCTATATTCGCCTAGCTTATATAACTACTATACATGTCTAGCCCATACCAGTTAGTTATAGATAATGACTAATAAAGGAGATAACCAGTATATAGCTTTTTGTATATAATAGGGACTCTTTAAATACCTAGTAATGCTATTTAGCGTAAAAAACAGTCTTAGTATATTTTAGTAATATATTAATAATACGCTTTATAAATTCCTTAATATATTTATTACCGCGTATATTAATAATAACGTAGGTAACAGAGTTATAACGGCGATAGGGTTATGACGGTCGGCTACTACCACCTTCCTGATGTAGATGGAACACCAAAATACTGCCAAAATACCTTAAAAATAGCAGTTGGGTCGTGCACGATATGACGGTGTGTATGACCCGACAACGTGCATGACCCAACGGCCATTTCTAAGGCATTTTGTCAGTATTTTGGTGTTCTATCTACATTAGGAAGGCGGTAGTAGCCGACCGTCATAACCCTATCGCCGTTATAACTCTATTACCTACGTTATCTTAATCTACTTATCCTTGCTTTTAGAATATTAAAAATATATTAGAATAGTCCTTAAACGCCTATAAGATATGGGCCTATAATATAATATTAAGAAATGCAAGTTCTATGCATTTAAGGTTATATACTTAGGCTTAATTATATCCTATAACGGAATTAAAATAGATCCTAAGAAAGTTGCTATAATTATAAACTAGGAAAGCCTTAGTAATATATAAAACACTTAAGGATTTCTAGAATTCGCAAATTTTTGTTATTAATTTATTAACTACTTCTTGGAAATTTTCTAGCTATTAGTAAATCTAATAAGGAAGAATATAAAATTTAAATAGATTACCAGATGTAAATAAGCTTTTAATAACTTAAAACATTGCTTTATAACTACTTTAATTCTTACTTACTTTAACCCTAACCTTAAATATACTATTAAAACAGACTTATTGGATTATGCGCTAGGGGGAGTATTATCGCGATATAATAAGAATGGCGAGCTATATCTAGTGGCCTTTCTCTTCTAGAAACTTACCCTTACTAAATTAAACTATAAGATATATAATAAGGAACTGCTTGTAATTGTTAGATGCTTTAAATAATAGCGTTTTAAGCTTAAAGGATTCTTATTCCTAATATATATATTAATAAACTATAAGAATCTATAGTACTTTATAACTATAAAGCAATTAATATAGCGCCAAATTCGTTAGGCTAAATACCTCTTATAATTTAACTTTAAGATTATATACTAACTAGGCAAACTTAATTAAAAGCCTAATATATTAATATAATAATTATAAAACCTACCTATAAATACTTTAGATAAACGGATTATAAACTAATTACAGATTTTACTGCCCTTTAAATATTTTAAAAAACTATATTCTATATTCTTAAATATAGAACTTAATAGAAATAAATCGAAATTTAATAAATAGAAAAGGGAAATTAATAAGCTAATAGAATATAGATATAAGAATGATGTATAAATAATAGATATAATAAAAGCAATTTAAATAGGAAAACAATAGTATAAGGATATTATAATTGCTAAATGCGAAATTTAAAATAATTAATTATACTATTAATAGAAGATAGTAGTTCTGAATTCTAAACCTTTATAATTTAAGATACTTAAATTTATATATAACTTCTCTATAGTAGGGCATTCTGGCTATATAAAGACCTATAAGATTATTTAAGGAGCATACTACTAGTCTATAATGTATAACTATATATAAAAATACGTTTAAGTATATAGGATATATGTGTGTAAAAAGATATCTTAAATAAAGAAGTAAGGAATACTTTAACTACTACCAATTCTAATATAAAGATAGCGTAATATCTTAATTAACTTTATAGTTAACTTGCCTAGCGGTAATAGGTTTATAAATGTTATAGCAGTTATTAACCGCCTTATAAAAATGCAATATATTATTCCTATGGACTTAATTAATATAATATTAGTGGCTGAATATTTTATTAAGTATATCTTTAAGCTACATAGACTTCCTAATTTAATAATATTTAACTATAGAAGCCAGTTTGTTTTAGACTTCTAATAAGCTCTATATAAATAATTAAGTATTTAAGTATAACTCTTAACTGTATTTTATTTAGAGATAGATAGCTAAACTAAAATTATAAATATAATTATAGAATAATACTTATAAATATACTGCTCCTACCTATAAGATAACTAGGAAAAATAACTGTCTTTAGCTAAGTTTACTATAAATAATATAATAAATGTATTAACAGGCGTAACACTATTCTATATAACCTATAGACAAGACCCTTAACTTAGATTTAAGCTATAACTTAATATTAATATAATAGGACCCACAACTAAACAAATCTAGTTAATTAATATATATAACTTTACTAATTAAATAAAGCGGTTAACGGAACTATTATAAAGTGAATTAATGTATGCTTAAATATTATAGGAATGGTATATAAATAAAGGATGAGCTCTTATATAGAACTTTAAGGAAGATAATATAGTTTACCTAAATATATAAAACCTAAAGACTTAACAGCCCTTAAAGAAACTTAATTAGAAGTTTGTGGGCCTATACTAAATTAAAAAGAAACTAAGCCTATATGCCTGTAAGCTTAAACTGCTAACTAAGATAAAAATACACCTAATATTTTATATAAGCTTATTATAACCTTTAAAAGATAATCCTATAACTTATAAAGTGCCGCTACTACCTTCTATAATTATTAATAATGGTAATAGTTTATACTTTATTAATAATATACAATGGAAAATATAATTTAAATAATTTAAATTTCTTATTAAGTAGAAAGGATATAAGATATAAACCTAGGAAACCTATAAATAGATTAAGGCTAATACGCCTTCCCTAATAAAAGAATTCTATAAAGACTATTCTTTGCGGCCTGCTCTAGCTAGATGGATATAATATAAAGGTAAATAATTGCCACCTAATATAAATATATAAAATATAATAGCAGGAAACTCAAAATTAAAAAGAACTTAAAATATATTATAACGTTTATAATATGGTTATATAATATATAAGATATTAAGGAACCATAACTAGCGGTTAAAGTTGTCTAATTGGTTAAATTTGCCTTGCTAAGACCTACTATAAAGATATTAGTTCTGCTTACTACCTTAACTAAGCTAATAGCAATTTTCTATTTTAGGGATAGAAAATCCTAATTAGTTTATTTAATAATTAGAACTAGCAGAACGCTATACTAATATTATTACTAATGCAAATACACGAAAACGCAATAAGTAATAAGTCTTAACTAAAATTAAGTTATTTAGACCTTTGGCTAAAGGGGAGGTACTATAATAGAACTAGCCTAGTTACAACAGGAATGTCTTAGTGAAACACTTAACAGATAAATTCTGACGCTTTAATTAATTTAATTTAATTCTACCGAAATCCGTTAAAGACCGCGTATATATATACACATATATTGACTACTAAAACCCCTAACTGTTTAATTATAAGATTCTTTTGTTATTTCTTTCTCTTCTTTACGCAACGTCTTATACTTTGCAAGAGCTATATACCCTTAGATTTAGATAGAATTTATATTATTCCTTTAAATCTTCCCCGAAGTCTCTTTACGTCCTTATACTATAAGTACTAGAGGGACTTAAGGACATTAGTATTATACTAGATTTACTAGCCAAGATAAATTTAGTAGACCTATATAATAAGTGGTAGCTAAGTTATATAATAAGAAACGTTAGGAATGTTACGTACCTTATATACCTTATATACTTTATATATAAAGGGATTTCTTAGGAGTTTAGATATATATTTAAAGGACTATTGTCCCTACCTAGATAGTTCTCTCTTTATAGTAAATCTTAGAATATAACTAAAGTTAATCTATTAGACGATTACTCTAAGATTAAAAGCGGCTTAATTACTAGTTCTATTGACATAAATTTGTTTACCTATATGCCTAGCCTATTAACCTACCCTATCGAGGTTCCTGCCTCAAGGGTTTATTATACCTAGTAGTACGCTATTAGTAATAGGTTCTTAGTAAAGCTTCTAGCTAAGTTATCTAGTATAATACCTATATAATAGATAGTTAATTACCACTTAGATAGTAATCTAATAGCGATTCCCTCTTTATATATATTTTATTAATACCTTATCTATATATGCAATTAAGTATTACTTAGTTATAAGTCGAACTAATACACTAATATTAACTAAATAGGCTAGTATTAGATAATTAGAGGTTATTATTAGAAAAAATTAAAGTATTATATAGTAACTAAATAAGATCTAAGTATTGAGTAATTAAGCTATATTTTATGGTATCTAATAACCTAAGTACCTTTAAATACTATTTAAAACCTAATTTTTAAAAAGCTGCGAAATGACCAAATCTAGCTACTAATAGGAGAACTTGTCCCACATGCCGGTATAATACTATACATCTATAATGTAACCGACTACTAGTACTATACCAAAATAGTACTTTATCTTATCTTATAACTCACTACTCTATCTTTTATTATCATATATCTTACTACTTATTTTTATTACCTATTTATTACCTATTACTAACTAAGTGGCAACATTGACCTGGTGGCCAATTAGGTAATAGTTATAAATTATTATCAGCATCTCCGTTAACCTTTGCCATGTATTTTATGTATATAGTATACCTAATTTCCATAGATTTACAATTAAGTCGCTTACTTAATTCTCCTATACTGTAAAGCTTATAGTTATAAGCCCGGATCACACTATTTGCTAAGCAATTACTACTACTTTTGCAAGTGTCTTAAGCTTCTTTAAATACTAAAACTAGTCTACAGCTATTACGCTGTAGACGTTCTATTATAACTAGTCTATAGCCATTACGCTATAGACGTCCTTTACTATAACCAGTCTACAACTATTACGCTATAGAAAACCTATACTAGATACTAGTTAAACGGGCAAACAAACCCAACTAATAAATAAACTGACGAATCAAATTGTTAAAATAAGGTTTTGCTAAGATGCTAACCTAAACCCTACCTAACCTATTAAATTTCTAAAAATAACAACTAATATAAATAAGTCTTTATCTAAAATCAACCTCATTCTTAACAAGCTATCTAATTGGCTTTAATGGTTCTTTATTATTTAAGATACTGCTAAAACCAACAAGGTATAGCAGTATATTAACTTATTAAAGAAGAAAGATAAGCTTCTAAGCCTAAAACTACCAAAGCAACCTATATCTGCGGACGTACTTCCTGCAGCTATATTAATAGCACAGCTAGATTAAACCTAGCTTCCGCATATAACTAAATCTACGTAGAGTATAAGGACGACCTCCGCATATATTAAAAACAAAAATAGGCTATCAGCGATGTCAGCAACTATATTATTTGCATAATATTGGTGGCCTACCTTCTACTTATTAACGGCCTTAATACGGCATATAAACGGCTTTAAGCACTTAAGAAAGCACTAGCCCCTACTATATTAGGTTAAAAGCATAATATCCTTAATTAATACACGGCTCTTAAGGCCTACAATTAAAATTAGAGTATTAATAAATAGTTAAACAACTGGAGGAACGTCTATAAGCTAGTAGAATAATTATAGCTACCAGACATCTAGGGATTTAGACCATATTATAACTTTATATAAGCCATTAAACCCATCTCTTCTAGTTTTATAGGAGCACTAAAAGTAGATCTTATTTGCAAAGAACAAAAGGACAAAGAGTCCCTATTTATTATTGACCTTATTAAGGAATTTAAGGAGCACTACCGCATACAGTAAATTGCATCCTTTACCTTGCCTACCAATAACTCTATATTTGCAACTTATTAAGGCAACTCAAATTCCAATTCCAATTCCAATTTAGATTTTAACAACAATTCTAATTTAAATTCAAGATGGCACAAAGAATGTATATACAGCCTTATACATCAATACAACGACTGTTACTACATTATTAAAGTATAAGCGCCCTTAAGGATGGAGACCAAGGGCAGACATTTAAAAGAAAATAGATAAAATAATCTTATCTATACCTTAGGTCAAACCCATAATTAACTAGATTTAAAAAGAAGAACAGGAAGCAAATGTAAAGTTAAAAAACACAGAATCTACAATTAATTTTAATTCTAAAACTAGCCCAGATTCTACACTACTGACCTATAATACTGCCACGTTCAGCACTGGTTAAACTCCATTCAAACTCCAAAACACCTAGATACTTGACCCTGGCGCAGATATATACGCCTATAACAACAAAGAAGACTTTACATTCTCCTACTTAGCAGCAGAAGATAACTACCTAATTGCTGGCGGAAATTTTAAAAAGATTCAAGCCTACAGAATAGTAACCATTACTATTAATACACCTACTGGGAAGTTAAAAATGAGGCTATCCTATATAGCACTAGTACCCACTATATTTATAAATATCATAGCACTCTTAAAAGCTACTAATAACGACATCCATTTTGACTTAAGACAAGATATGCTATACCATCTAGCAACTGGCGAAACAGTCTGCTATGCAAAACAACTAGGGGGCCACTGGGCACTGATGCACAGAGAGCCTACAAGTACCCTAGATTCGACTCAGTCAATATTCTCAACCTCCAAGAGATACCTGCCTACATCGACACCAGATCCGCCTACATCGGCACCAGTTGCGACGACCGCAACGTCACCAAATACAACGTCTACGACGTCACCAGAGTCATCAAATGCAGCGCAGCCAGCAGCCCATGCAAAGAAGACAACCTGTTAATGATACAAGAGGCAATTCAAATTAGGAAATGAACTTCATAAGCACCTAAGAGAGAGCTGTAGATATACCCAGCAGCAACGAGAGACTCGACTAAATACAACGGCTTCATCCAGAGCCTCACCAGAAGCACCACGTGCGATACAATCAACGGCTACATCCAAAGCCTTACCATATCAAACGACGACACTGTCGCTTAACCAGATCCAAACATCTACCTTGGTTATAGATTAAATAACTACCCCAAGCACAGATCAAATAACTGCCTTAAATGCAGATTAAAACACCACACCTAAATTAAACGATTCAGTAGAACCTCCTACAAAGGATATTAAACAGTTACCGACTCCTAGCAGAACGGTATCTCCAGATTTACTAAAATTAAATACCTCACCACCAGGACTTTAAGACGATATTTTGGATACAATTAAAGCAATTCTGATTTAACTAAGCAGTTCACCAGAACCGTCCAATAGAGCTACTAATACAGCTCCATGTGCTAATGAAATCTCAGTTAAACCTTCTACCAACCTTATCCTACCAGAAGGATTAAAACAAATTCAACGTCAAGTATATATAACTAGCACCATTACCCTACCCTTTGCCACTTTAAAATTGTATCTAAATTTCCTATTTTTGGTACAGTTTTTACCTTTATTTTATTTTCTACAGCTTTAACTACGCCGTTAAATCTAGGGGGGTATGTAATTGACTACTAGTACCATACCAAAACAGTACTTTGTCTCATCTTATAACTCACTACCCTGTCTTTTGTTATCGCATGTCTCACTACTCATTTTTATTACCTATTCATTACCCATTACCAACTAAGTGGCAATGTCGACCTGGTGGCCAATTAGGTAACAGTTACAAATCATCGTCGGCATCTCCGTCAACCTTTGCCACGTATTTCGTGTATATAGTACACCTGATTTCCATAGATTTACAATCAAGTCGCTCACTCAATTCTCCCACACTGCAAAGCTTACATATAATCCCATGGTTACGATCTTGGGAACCATTATCGCTTAGATACATCCAGAATCGAATGATAGAGTTAAATGGAAAAGATATTTCGGTCGCATGTGATCTCTCACTTTAGTTATGAGAAGTATAATTAAAGAGGCGATGGCTATGCATGCGTTGTCATCCTCGAAGCAGAAAGGTTTACTTTTAGCCATGCCAAAGAGTCCGAAGAAGGGACACTGAAAGCGAAGCTGGAGAGAGCCATCCCGGCCATCATAGGTGGCGTGGTATACCTAACAATGTGATATAAGACTTTGCAAATCAGCAGTAAGAGCCCATTAGCCTCTTTGAGGTTGCTGTGGGAAGCTACCGAGGGCATGCAATATCACGACATATCACCATTTGTGTCAGCCAATATGTTCAGCCTCCGTATTCTCCCAGCATATTATTGTCTGAAGTAGTGGAACAAGATCTGCAGAGCACGCTATCACTCCACTACCGATCGCCGCCACTTGTGGCGAATGGCTAGTCATATATAATGAGATGTAGTATCACTCCTAGTTATGGTCTTACAACTTCGAACATCCACTTCAGCAGAATACAAGTTTCAAAACTCCTCTCTCTACAAATCATTTTGTTCATCAATCTCGCTCCTCAATCCTAGCTTTGGAAATGCGTCCATCATCCCTCCTCTCCATCTTCCTCATCGCAGCGCCCTCCCTCGCCATCCCAACATTTCTCTCTCCCCGCAAATGCGTATCCGATCCCTCAACCTACCAGGGCTCCATAAGTAAGCTGGAACCAAATTCTCCCAGCACTAACGGTCAGCGATTCCTCGTCTGGAAGGATACCAATGGGACCGTCCTCGAATCTCTCATCCAATTCACGAATATCCCTACCGGAGCCTGGGGCTGCCAGCTTGAGCTCATCTTCTCAAAAGGCTACCCTTACCTCACCGGCATGTATAATGGGAATCACCAGTTATATGTGTACAGGGTGACGGAGACGATCCAGTCTGGCGCAAGTTGGGATTCTGCGCCGAAGCCAACTTATTTGTTTGGGAATACGCCGGGGGAACTACTAGTGAATCAACCGATTCAGAATGATATGAAGATCATTATTAATTCGGCAACGTGCGCACCGACGATGGGTTTCAGGGTCGCCCTTCCGCCGGAGGCGGCAAAGGGCGGAGTTTATTTTCAGACGGATGATACTTGGAAGAATGTGGGCTTCAGGATGACGTATTGTTGAGGTACCATAAAGTTTTGAGTTTTGGGGGGATTCCAAGGTACAAATTGTGTGTTCAAGGGAGGATGTTTATCTAGCTCTTGGGTCACGTTTGCAGTTGAGAAGGTAGATTCGTTTATAGCACTCTCAGTGACGATTTCGTTTGTCTATATCCAATATTTTGCATCGTAAGCTATTTTAGATTGCGATCTCCAATGATGCAGTTTTCCCGCGCGCCATCAGATAACCTTGTACTGTGGTTTGCTTAAGTAGGCTCCTGGCGACTCGTAACTAATTCTGTCCCGTGCCTAAACATCCAAGAAAACACAACACCATTTATGCAAACATCACGCTACCAGACAGACGAATCGTGTGCCAATCCAGCTATGTATAAGAGAATGCCTACACACACTAAAATCACGAGACATGCTCAGTCACTCGCTCTCTAAGGATCGTTATCGAATGATGGCGTGACATCAGACGAATCAAAATTATAAATTTATTGGTGCTGCATATACACCCAGCTCGTGTGCTCTTTCAGCTCAATTACCCTTCTGACTGACCTAGGGCAGATCATGGAGAATATACATAAGCAGAAGCACGGATACGAGGAACAACTAAGGCGGTGTGGGAGCGGCCCATTTGTTTCACTATTGAAATCTCTTCAACCACCTATATTGTAACCGACTACCGGTATCATGCTGTTGTTGACCAAGAATCGGACTTACTTACTACCGTCTCACTACCTCAGCTGCTTGCCCTTGTATATCTTACCACCTGTCTCTGTTCCTTGCGTCTTCCTCTTGTATATATAGAGGCTCTAGAGCTACATTCAAAATCAAGTCGCTCGGTCAATTCCCACACTGCAAAGCTTATATATATAGAAAATAAGCAATACACAGAGTTTTAGCCCTATAACCTCAATTCAACAAGTACTGACACATGCCCCAATAAGCTTTACAGTGGCTACTCTGATGAACCACAAGTCGTCTTCCACGATGACCTGAGGCTGTGCCTCCGGTCGTCGCCGAAGTGGAGGATCGCAGCTAGCGAATGGGCCGACTTGGCGATATGAAAGCGTCCTCATTTTGGATGTTCTTTGGTCTGCTCTCCCTCGTCGTTATCGGAGCCACGGTTGGTGGCGCAGTAGGCGGTACGGCTGCTGCGCGAAAGAACGGCGGAGGAGGGCAAGGTGTCCAACAGCTAGTCTTCAGCTAGCTTTGGGGCTTGGCAGCGAGCTTGCTGGCCAATCAGGGCCGCTAGCTGCGCTGCGCTGCCTAAATCGAGGTCGAAACTGCAGCGCGCTGGCAGCGTTTCCTAATTAGGCAATTTAGATACAGTTTTTAGAGTAGCAGTTGAAAATTTTGGCAGCACCTCAGTATATACACAAATTAACGTTACCCAGTCAAAATTCCTTCCTTGATCGCCCAGTTCAGTATAGAAATATAGTAAGAGTTGTTTATATCGTATCCGGAGGTTCAATGGAGTGTTAAGGTACTTCAGCTGAGGCAGAGGCCCTATTTTTAAGTTAGTTTCCGCTCTAATCTCAAGCGTATGTATATGAAGCTTACGACTCTAGTGTTTCTTCCGTTCTAGGGGGCTCGTAACCAGTAAGATCCACATTAAAGCTCGTCAGCTAGGGCGTAGTTAACCCGCCGTCGGTGTTGATGCAGTTAATTAAGCTGCTTAGAACAAGGCCATTAATTAGCTACTACTTCTGGCACTGGTCGGCTTCTATTGTATCCGCACTAAGGCGATTTCGTTCGTCAGTTACTACCTTCTTAACTTGGCTGAAGGCTCGCTCGCATATAGAGCTTATAGCTGGTACAGAGAAGAGATCTAGGGCGATTTTAGCAAGCGTTGGATAGAGGATCCTTCCAACGCCGAGTCACCAGTTAAGATGATCAGGTAGAGGGGCGGTGGCCTCGCCGCCGTCCTTCTTAATCTTTTAAAACACGAGGCCTTCTTCGTAGTATCGTTCGAGCTCGGTAGTAAGCTTCTACTTCTTCCGCCGGCGTATAGATAGAACTAGATTCTCGTCAACTGCCAGTGATTGCTCATAGGCGTCATCATCCGAAATCGTCCCATTTAATAGGAAACACGCAGCCGTAGTATTATTCAGCTAGAGGAGGAAGTCGCGATACATAAGGGTTAGGATTCGTTAGAACGCGCTGTTCGCCCTCACCGTCGATAGTAAGAGGCGTTAAAGGTACCGGAGGATTTAATTAACGTAAAGTTCGTAATGTAGATAAGGAGTAATAGGTGGAGCTCGGAGGCCTAGCTAGCGTATGCAAAATAGGGTTAACGTGTTCCACCAGTCTAACCCGAACCTAACAGAAAGCTAACACGCGCTTTAAAATACCAAGATTCTATCACCGCTTCCGTATTAAGGCAGTGAGCTATCAGCGCGCTTCTGACCCTACTGGAAGCTCGCTGCCTACATCCTATCGCTAGCTAGCTAAACCGCTATGTAGTCTCTTGGCAGCTTCGCTGTCAGCGTCGCTGGCTATTAGACACCTTAGAGGAGGGATTGTCACCGTGAGGTATGAGCGTGATGTCTTATTAGCCGTTGCCGTAGATTTTTATACTTGATCTCAAGCCGTTAAATAGATATGAATACTTTGCGAAGACTAAAATACATTGCATAGCCTAGCTACTCAGACGACACCTACAACGCTCTCTGGATCTTCATCATCTTTATCTTCAACACCATCATCCGCTGCTCCAACCGCAACTCCTTCAACCGGCTGTCCTAAAATTAACGGTACTGTTTACACTTTGCTCTTCACAAACGGGAAGTCAGGCACCGTGCCTTCTAGAGCGGGCCTGAAATTCGTAAAAGTCTGCTCTCTAGATCTGTATGGATTCAACATCGTTAAAGGCTACTTTATGACATTTAATGAATGCATAGAATCGTGTACATCTCTCAATTTTTTTTAATAACAATAGCAACTGTTAGGGAGTTTCTTTCGTTCCGATGGGCATCCCTTAGGGAAATTGCTGGGCTTACAACGGAACGACATCACTAGTAAATTCCTTGGTTGCGTCAGCTGTGTTACAAGAATGATCCGGCCTTTTATGATTGAGCATTTAATATTATCTTCCGCCCTTCGCGTTCTTATTCCATATAATCAATAGGAATTACCTAATGTTAATTTCTGCAATCCCCTCAGAAGTGTTACAAAGTGACTTTGTCTTAGGCCACTTTTACTAGGCAATGTGTTACGGCGCTGGTGGAAAACGGTGGATTATGGCAGTAGATTGTAGCGGACAATCGCAGACAGTTTCAGACAATCTCGGACAGTATTATGGTACTGGCAAATTGCCACAGATTGCGGTCACGTGACGCGAAGATCGCATAAAACATCGAGCGGCGCTGCTCTTCTTCTCCTTTCCTTTCTCTAGCTTTGGATCCTCGTTTATAGACAATCCAATCGTACAGGCTTGCTCGACCCTCTTGCCGTGCTCGTGCCTCGATTGACTGAGTCGCTAACAGGCAATGTCCTGCTCAGCGCTAAGAGGTTGCTATAATCTAATAATGTCCCTAAAACTTGCTCTAAGTAGTGTAGAAGGGTACGGGCTCTGCTAATAGAAAGATATAGGGCTGTTAGTCAGAATCAATTAGTAGAAAAGCGGTTAGTAGGAAAAGAAGATATATTAAAAGGGCTGTCTGTCTGTCCGTCTATTAGAGTTATTAAAGACTCTAGAGCTGTAGGCCAATCTATAACTATTAAAGGCCTATACTTTCTAAATCTATACCCAATCTAGATATTATATCCGGGGGGCCAAACTATACTACTATAGCAGTAACTTCTAGTTAATGCTTAAGTAGTTAGACGCCAAAGCCAAATCGTAAAATAGCATGCCTAGTTAGTTATATTAGCATTTCTACTCAACCCCTATATATTGTTGTACCAACTAATCCTATCTGCCTAGATTATATCCTAAACCCCTATTCCCGTCATTATAATATATACTCCCATTTAGGTTTAAGTAGTAGTAACTCCCGTTACTATTATCCCGTCAGCCTTATACTAAACTTCTAGTAGTAGCGAAAGCCCTAGTTATATAAATAAGGCTAGACATAAGAGCGGCTAAGCATTACTTACCTATTAGAATAGTGGTATAAGTTGCTATTCTGCGCTCTAGAGCCGTAGTCGCGGCTATAGTAGTAGTTGCCCTACCCGCATATGTTAGTATATTTTAATACAACTGTTACGGACAGCTTAAGTACAATATTACAACTACTTGGAGAAGAGTCAGCGGAAGCTAGTTAGTTGATATAAGCACGGTCCAGAATAGATCTGGTGGAACTATATAACAAGGAATAGTAACTAAGGTCACGTGGCGTTAAACATATTAACTGTATTAAATAGGAAGGACGTTACGTTTAATATAGACAACACGTACTTCACATACAAGAGAGGATTTCTTAGGCGTACGGTTGTGTATTTAAAGGACCTCAGTCCCTACTGTAGATAGTTCTCTCTTTATAGTAAATCTCAGAATACAATTAGAGTTAATCTATTAGGCAACCACTCCACCAGTTATTATTACGTTATTAACTTATTGTTTATACCTATATACTTAGCCCATTAACAGGACCCACCGTAGTTCTTACTATAAGGTTCCGTTACACATTCATTACTAAGGTTACGGTATTGGAACACTGAGAAGTCAAACAATATGCCACCTAAAGCACCAGTTGCGATGTCATTGACAGCAGCAACTACCTTAGGGTCAGGAGGCACCAGTATAGCAGATACTGACTTATAGATAGTCATAAGAGGTTAGTTATAGGAAATGGTTAATTGCTTACAGAATAATAATAGGATACTTAAAGAACGCATTAATGGAATTAGAACAGTAAAGGTTAAGTTACCTTTAATTAAACAATTCTTAGGAGAGAAGTTAAAGCTTAAAGGATTTCTTATATAGATGCATTTTAAGGTAATACAGGAAGGAGCTAAGCTAGCAATACATATAGATTAGGTAGTATACGCGGGATTGTTCTTAATAGGAAGGGCACTAGAGTAGTTTAAACCTTACCTTACTAAGATATAAGTAAATGGTATAACAACTACTAACTAGGACGTATGGTATATATTTATAAGTTAGAATAGATTTACGGAAAGGTTAACGCAGATATTTGGTAACCTAGAGGCGTCTACTATAGTAGAGCGCAAACTTCAGAACCTAGTATAACGCACTTTAGCAATTAAGTATATAATACAGTTTCAGACGTTAGCTATATAGGTTAAATGGAATAATAAGGCGCTTATAGCATAGTACAAATAGGGACTTAAGGCTAAAGTCTAGGACGTAATTATTCTAATAGAAGATGCGGACACCCTAAGGAGTTTAATTGATTAAGTAATTAAGATTAATAATAGGATTTACTAAAGGGAGCAGGCTAAGAAAGGTTAGGATAGAGTTCTATAGTTATATAAGGCATAGAGTACGCAATAATAGACATAGAGTTAAAAACTATAAAATAGCGCAGAGCTAATGGACTTAAGCGGTACTAAAGAAACCTAAAGGATGGAAAAGAAACTATAGAAACCTAGAGGTTAAGGATTTAGTAATTAAAGGACTAAGGAGTAAAGGCTAAACCAGGGATCTTAGCAGCAGAAGATGTTTAAGCAGACTCTATAGCAAAGTTAGTGGTTTAGAGATAGAGCTTATATAAATTATAAAAAATAGGGTTATTTCGCCAGAGACTGCAGAGGTAGTTAAAGTAACCATATAGTAAATGGAACCAGACTAGTAGGAGATATATACATATAGAGGGATAATGGTGCACTGTAAGGAATAAAAGAATGTTTAATTAACAGTTTTATATTTTATTACAACAATATATACTAAATTTATAAGGACGCCAAGTATAGCGCAAGCTATTAGCTGTAGGAGCTATTATTATCTAAGTTTAGAGGAACTAATAAACCAGCTTATAGATTGGACATTAAAGATAATAAGTTTAATATAGGCGAAGCATTTACCAATAATAAGGCAACAAAGGCAGCTTACTAGGAGTATGTAGACCTTAGAAAAGTTAAAATAGAAGCAGAAACTGAAACCATTACCAAGCGAGGTTCAGTAACAGGTATTATAACACCATTAGATACAATTTCTATTACTTTATAAGATAATAGGAGCAATATTTAAAAGAAACTAGGCAAGTAGATAACTACTAGTACCAGCTTATTACTTAATAAAGGCAAAAGGCCACAGGCTTAAGACTCTTATAACAAGATATAAGACGCTTAAGATTCTTAAGGCGAGATAAGACACACCTAAGGACCTATAATAGACGAAAACCGATGGAATAGGGCTATAACTCAGTTCAGTGACATACAAATGAGTATAGGACGTAAGTTCAAGAACTATAAGTTCAGGGAATAAATAAGAATGTTATTTCCAGGTAAACGCAGTATTTAGCCTAAAGATTAAAAAGTTGATACTAAGATTAAGAAGCAAAACGACTTCTAGGATCCAGCTGTAAGACACAGAAAGCAAGAAACTATGGATAAGTTTAGGACAAGAATTATTGTATAGCAAGAGCAAAAACTAGACCAGAGATCTAGTATATTAAACTATAAAAGGGACAGAGCACCTATATAAAGAATTACTAATAGGCCAAGTATAGGGACACCTAGGGTAAAGTGGTTAGATAAACTGGAATAAGAGGAGGATCTAGACATCCTAGTTAGGTTTAAAGAAAGACATACTAAAGAATGTCACGACGTAGCAATAATAAGGTACTTTCTTATAGACAAACTATATACACTAAACCAGCTATATAGAAAGTGGTATAGGTAATGATATAATAATAAATAAAAAGACTTTTATATATAGCTAGATAAAAAGGTAGTCTAAGACTAACCCATTATAGAGAAACACATAAGTTATATTAAAGGAGCGTTAATTATAACGTTAAGGAACCTAGAAGAAGGATCTAGGGACTAAAAAAGTAAGTAATAAATCTTAGTACCTATAGAAGAAAGACTAATAGTTAGATTAGCTAGATAGAGGTTTAAACTTAAGAGTAAAGACAAGCTAAGAGTTAACCTAAGTCACTTAGCGCATTACACACTATTATAAATAGCTTATATGGATGATATGTGTAATATATATAGAGTACCTAAAGATAAAAACCGGAAGTACTTAGTAAGGATATATTAGGCACTAGAGGAAAAGCAGTTTAGAGACGCTAAGTATATATATAGATAGCACCCAGTAGAAGTATAAAGCTAAGGGGACTTAATACTTTAACTAAAAAGGTTCCTTATAGAAGAGTACCTAGACGGATAATAGTGGTAAAAGTGCCTAGAGAATACTTATCTATAGCATATAGAGGAAAAGAAATAAACTAAGTATTAGTCTAAGTTGGACTAAGTATAAGCAGGATCTAGTAGCTAGTAGTTAGGAAAAGGGGAGGCACATAGGACTAGAGGGAACTAGTATTAGACCCTTAGACCCTTAAAGGAATTTAAGGATAATACCTAAATTTACAAATTAAGTGGTAAGATTAGCAGTTTAAGGCGTTAATAGACAGTAGAGTAATAAAGAACCATATATTACTAATAACAGTAGAAAGAATAGGGTTACTATATAGACAGAAGGAACACCTATATTTACTTATAATAATTTTAGGAGATTAGATAGCCTATAGAGGAGGCATTATTAATCTTAAAATAGAACCTATTTAGTTAACTATTAAAGGAAGATTAGTTAGGATGTCTTTTAATATCCTACTATTAGGACAAGATAAGGTAATACTAGGAATGCCTTAGTTACAGGAATATAATTTAAAGATTAATTGGGTTATAGGTTAGGTTAATATTAGAGATACTTAATAATATAAGATATAATAATAAACCAAGTTAGTATAGTATTAAGTTAGAGCGATATACAAAGAGACCGAGCGAAGCTTAAGTTATGTACTAAAAAGATACCACAAGTATAGTAAAAAGTTATAGTTACTAAAAAGTAAAAAGCTATTAGAATATACAGTATAGAACTATAAAATAGAGTTGGAATTAGGAATAAGTCTAAGGTTTTTTTAACTTATAAGCTTACTAAAATAGAGTTAGTAGTGCTTAAGGAGTTTGTCTAGGAGAACTTATAAAAGGGATATATTAGACTATTATAGTCATTAGTAGGATATCTAATACTATTTATCTTAAAGAAAAATGGAAAACTTAGGATGTATATAGACTATAGATAGTTAAACAGTATTACTAGGAAGGATAGGTATCCTTTACCCTTAATTAGTAAAATCTAAGATAGGATAGGTAATGTATAAATCTTTATAAAGATAGATCTGAGGTGGGTGTACCATTAGATTAGGATTAAGGAAGGCAATAAATGGAAAGCAGCTTTTAGGTTAAAGGAAGGACTATATAAACCATTAGTTATGCAATTTAGGCTTATAAATGCACTAGTAATGTTCTAAAAGTAAATTAATAGTGTATTAGGAGAACACCTTAATAAATTTATTATGGTATATCTTAACAATATTATTATCTACTTAAAAAGTGAGAAGAAATATAGAGAATATATTAAGTAGGTTTTAAAGAGACTATAAAAAGAATAGATGCTAGTAGCAATTAAAAAATACGAGTTCTTTATAAGGAAGACCAATTTTATAAAATTTATTATTAAATTAGGAAAAATTAGTATAGACCTAAAGAAGGTAGAAGCTATAGTAGATTAGTAAGAACTAAAGAACATTACGCAGTTAAGATTATTTTTAGGGTTTTGCAACTACTATAGAAGGTTTATAGCATAGTAGTTAAAGAGTATTAAACTATTTACTTAATTGATAAAGAAAGAGGAACTGTGGGTTTAGGGTAATAAATAAAAAAGTTGTTTAAGGAACTTAAGAAGTTGTTTACCCAGAAATTAATTCTTAAGATCTATTAACCAAAGTTAGAAACGGTTGTTAAGATAGATATATTAGACTTCGCACTAGGAGTATATTTACTACAAAAGTACTAGGATATATAGTATCTAGTAGTGTACTATAGTTAAAAGATAACACTACTAGAGTTAAACTACAATATATATAATAAGGAGTTGCTAGGTATAGTTACAGCACTTAAAAAATGGAGAGTATTCTTATAAGGCACAGAAAGACTATTTGTGGTTAAGATAGACTATAAGAACCTTACAGGATTCCTAATAACAAAGGACCTTAACTAAAGATAGGTTAGATAGGCGGAAATGCTTATAGAATACCATTTTAAGATTTAGTATACTAAGGGTACAGATAATATACAAGTAGATGCTATAAGTAGAAAAGCTAAACTATAAAATAATAAAAAGCTATTAGGAGCTTTGTTGTAAAAGGACAAAGATGGATTGATTAGGTATAATTATCTAAGAATAGCTGCAATATAAGAAAGTTAAGTCTATAAGTCACTAAAAAGTAATTGGACCTAAAAGATCTAGGAAGTATAGCTTAAGGATCTAGACTTAGAGCAATACAAGAATAAAGAAACTACTTATATTCTAAGGTTAGTTGCAGAGAAGTTTATAAAAGAGTTTTATAAGGGAATAATATAAGAATATAATGGAGCTATAGGGCTAGTATTAAGACTTTAAGAGGAGTATATTATTTAAGGAATCTAGGGACTAGCAAGATAAATTATAAGAGAGTATCTAGATTACTAAAGAAATAAACTAACAAGGCATAAGCTGTATAGAGGGCTATAACCTATTAAAGTGCCAGAGAGACCATAGGAGGTTATATTATAGGATTTTATTATAAAGTTACTAAAGTTAAGAGATCCTATTATAGGATAAGATTATAATATAATCTTAGTAATAGTAGATAAGTTAACTGTCGGTATGCTTTAACCTATTACAGACCTGTAATCACTTTGTTACGGGTATGCTCTTAGGTTTGTGGATGTCTGTTCCTATTCTATATGCGAGGCCTCGCGTACTTATAACACGCGAGGAATGCGCACGTAAGGAATACGTGCGCACGTGCTACCCCTACCCCTAATAGGTTACCAATACTGGGCAACCTCTTAAGAGGCCTAAAATATGTTTCCTATCTAGTACATAGTCTATCCATAGCATATACGCAATGGCTTATGCCATTCTTATATAACGCAATAGTCTCTTATTTATATAGTCCGAACCCGCCCTAAATCTGCCCCGAGTTCGTCCTTATGGATTAGTATTAGTCCGTTTAACCTATCTAACAGCCTTTAGCTAGACCGTATTTGTGTTAATAAGTTAAGTTAGGGCTAGACAGGGCTTGCCTTTTGTTATTACATCCGCTGGGTTCGTGTTGCCATTAATCTATTTAACTTCCGTAATTTCTCTTTGCTTATACGCCTGCCGTAAACATATAACGTTAATTATAAGGCGTTTTTCTTGCGTAGTGCCAAGCCGTATAAGACAGTTATAAAGTGACTTTAAGTCTGTACACATTATAAGTAGTAGGTTAATATTTAGGATCTTATTAACTATTAACTTAATTACGGCTCTAATATTAAACCTATAAGCCATTCCGTATAGCTCCGACGCGAGTACACTTCTTATAACTCTCTTACACTTTATTAACAACCAGTAGATAATATTTACCTTATTTATCATATCTGCGAGAACTAGTACGTACCTAATTTGCAACAATAAGTCCTTATTATTTACAAAAGATGCGTCCGTAAAGGCTAGCAACTATAAGGTAGTAATGTCTAACTTAATATATATAAGTCCTCTAGCGGGGTTCTCAATTTGCTAGGCTAGGCGTTAGTTAAGTGCTTTTACATTATCTTTATTTGGGTTAATCACCTGGGCAGTAACGGATAGGTTAAAAGCAGCTTCCAGCTAGCAGATAGACGCAACATACGCTCCTCTAGCGCGTTAAGCAACATACTAGTCCTTTAGCGTAAGTGCCATACGGACAATACCTCGCGAGCTTATAGATATAGCGGGTCTAGAAACATCAACTATACTAAGGTTCCTGTATTAACACTCTTATATTAACGTCAGTCCGTTAGTTATAAGTTATATAATACCACCGTTAAACTTAAGAGGCTTTTCGGCTATCAGTTACTCGCGCTCCTTAGCTATAAGTTAGGCCTTATATAGTTCACTCTCTTCGCGGTCCGCAAATGCTCCATTAGCAAGCAGTAGCGTGTCATCCATTTATAGTCCAACTACTCCAAAATACGTGGAATCGTTGCTGTAGAGCAGGCATAGGTTATACATTAACTAGTCCATACCTAACTACTACAGGTAGTGTGTATAATATATCTTAAACCAGTAATTTCCAGCTTCTGGCACTCCGTAAAGGGGCTTAAGCACCTATAGTATAGACCCTTTGTTAATTCCTAGTTTAGTCTATACTTTTTACAAAGGTTATACATAGAAATCGCGGTTTAGCTTTATAGCTAATTATATATAGGCTTGTATAATATCGCGTAGGTAGATCCATATATCTTAGTCTTACAGCATAGCTCTAATATATAGGATTAGGCGTTAACTCGCCCATTAGATAGTAGGCAACTAGGTAAGTACTACACTCTTTTCTATATTATTATACGCCTGTACTACTAGTCGTAATTTCTTAAAAGCTGTGTTTATACTAGTGTTTTTAACCTTATTAACAAACCATAAGTTAAATAGGTAGGCCGTCACAGGTATATCCATAAGCTTAACTACCTCAAATACTCCTAGCTCGAGTAGGCCTATAAGTTCTTTCTAGCGTGAAGCTCAAAACTAGGTACTTGTGGTATTATTATCTTAGAGGAAGACTGAAATATCGGCTTGGTTTATAAGAAGGAGGTACTTATATAGGCGTCCTCTACCACGCTTTTATAGTTGTATAGCGGGTTGTCCAACGGGTTGCTTAACAGGTCGTACAATAGGTCCCAGGTTGTTTTCAGGTATATATGCCTATTGCTCTTAGGGATCATCCTATTGGTTAGGTTACAGGTTATTATTAAGTTCTAAATCCAAAAAGTAAGGCTTTACAACCATTATACGGAAGGATGTAGGACTATAGGGCAGTTATATAGTATACGTCTTATTTTTAGCCGTAAGCAGGTTATACGGTCCCAACTAATATCCTAGTTAGCCCATATTTCCTTCTCTCCAGACAAGTACTTGCGAGTTAGGCGGCAAGTTATAAATAGTATCTATTCTTAGGCTATTTCATATGCTTAAAGCATCCACAACTTGTTATTTAGCATATAGCTTATAGATCTCTTCTATAGCTTTCTTAACTACGGTAGCGCGTTGCGTAACTATTAGCGAAGACGCGTCCAAATCAGTTATATAGGGGTAGGCGCCAAATACTAGCAGAGTAGGCACCAGTCCGTTAGGCCCTACAGAGTTATTAATAGCCTTAAAGGCTATCTAGAGAGCTACGTCCTTATTAATATTTGGTATTTTAACCATAATAATCTAGTATGCTCTTCGTAGCGGACTATAGTAACGTTCAACTATTCCAATTAAGTTATAAGCCTTAACTAGCACGCCCTTAGTTATAATGCCTATTATAATAATATACTCTTTAAATTCCTTACTAATAAAGTTCTTGCCTATATTATAAGTAATAATATTTGGTGGTCCTAAGTACGTATTAATCTAACACATCCGTACAATGTTCCATATGTATTTGGCACTAATATTCTATAGCTATCTACCAGCCTAGAAGCGTGTATATTTATCAACTATATATAGAACTAGGCTCCCGTTAATATATATAATGTTAACAATAATACAGTAGTTAAAATTAACGTCGTTACAGAGCGTAAACTTAAACTAGCTAGGTAACTTGCCGTATTTCTAGCAAAAGTAGCAGTAACAGGTAAGGTACTTAAGTAATTTCGTATTAACGTTATATCCAGAACGGTTAAGTACTTTCTACAGTCTCTTAACTAACGGGTAGCTGAAACGTCAGTATAGACAACATAATTCCGTATTAGTCAGGTAACAGGGGTTCTAGTTAAAAGAGTTATAAAAAAATAGATCCGTAAAGAGAGGTCCTATAAAAGGAACGGATAGCCGAATTATTATACAATAGGTATATTACCCGCAGAAGTTACGAGTACGTTCATAAGGTTATTATAATATACCCATAAGTTATCCATATCTGCTAGGCAGAGCAGGAATGGCGTATTTACATTAACAACATAAAAGTTAACCTTACCTACTAGAGTTAAGACTTATACAGACCTAATTAACAACATAGTCCCAATTCCAAATTATACGCTTACTATACCTTTTGTTAACACATTAAGCTATAAAGTTATATCTTGCTTCTATAATGCCAGGAACTGTCCGTAACCGGCCATAGATCATTGCGAGGCACCTATATTAATCATAATGCCTATAAACTCGTCCGTTATGTAGCGCGTAGGCTAACTACTATACGCACAGGCGTTTATATCCTTAGGCGGGTTAAGGTTTACAGTTACGGTTATATCTTAGCCCATAAGGTTGTAGTAGAAGGCTCTATTAGCTAGTTCTTAGGCCGTAATTACTACTTTATTATACAAAAAAGTGCTAAAAGATATAAAGTAAAAAGAGCTATTCACATTATCCTGCTTAGTTTTAGCTTTGTAATTAATAACTAGAGCTATAAAGGCTTTATCTAGGTCCTCTAACTCTTCTAGCTCTAAGCCTTCTCCCTCACACTTAACAAGATATTATTTAAAATGTTCTTAGAAGCGCTTACCCAATTATCTATTATATCGCCCTATAAACCTAGCTTTAGACTTATCCCGTTCTTTATCCATATACTTCCATAACCAACAGCCGCTTTTACCGCACACGAAGTAGCACTTTTTTCGGTTTAGTTATAAAGATCAGTTTTCACGCGGATCCTTACAGTTAGAGCCATTGCGGTCCTAATAGTTATATTAACGGTCTATAAAGTACACACGCGGTTCTTCCTAGTGGTCCGTAGCATACATATAAGTCTGCTCTTGCTCCTTCTGGTAGGCAATAATAGACAACTATAGCTTATTAATAAGGTGGCTAAAATCTAAGGGAGGGTCTAAAATTACAATCCTATACACTAATACACCCTGGCAAGCTATAACTAGTTTATTATACAGAAAGTTTATAATCCGTAGGGCGGGCGTAAGTCCATATTATAAGTTATGGAGCTTTATAAGCAGTATCTGAAGGCACTATAGAGTTATCTTGTTTGTGTTCTCCTGGATAATAGAGAGTAGTATTATAGCATTCTATTCGTCTAGGTTTCTGCGGTGGTATCTAGAACCCTTAAAGAAGTTCTATAAATAGTTACAAATTTCTTCAAAAGATCTTTTGGGTAGCCGGTGGTTGTAGTACTAGTCCTAAGCTAATCCCTTTAGCATTATAGGAAAGGCAATCTTATATACAGCGGGTAGTAGTCCAGATCTCATACAAATATTATAAAAGATTGTTAGTTTATAGTCAAAGCTTTCGGCTCCGCTATACTTCTGGTCTTCAGAGTATAACTTAGCTATAGTTATAATCTGCCGTTTATAGTTCGGGATCTTTATAGGTAGGGTCTGAATTATAACAGGTAGAATATGGCTTGCGGCAGGTGGAATATAGTTTATAGTAGATAGAGCTGACGGTAATTAAGGTGTTTGTTATAAGGGTGTTCCAAATAGTTATATTAGTGCTTAAAAGGGTTTATATAGACAGAAGACCTGGTTAAGTTAGTTATAAGGGACTCTCTTCTATAGCTATAATATTTTCATGTCCGTAACATGCTTATAGATCTCACAGATTTTGTTATCTAACCATTTATACTGTTCTTCCTCTATAGCCGTATTAAGTAGAGTCCTTGGGATTATTAGACTTTTTATGTTTTTAGCTACATACACTCCTTTACCCTAGAGGGTTCTGCGCAAGTCCTAGGTAATCTTAGTTCCAAGACTATTAAACTCTTAAATTATAAAGTCCCAAAAGTCTTCTTAGAAAAGCTCCCATAGGCCTATATCTATTGCTTCAGATATCTTGTAATTATACGACTTTGTTCTAGCGTAGTCCTATATCTCTTCTTAAGAAGCTCCCTCTAGCTTAATCCCATTCTCCTACTTCTTTATCTTCGCGCTCTAGTCTTCTGCGTTTAAGGTACTCGCCATTATGTTCTTATACAAGGTAGCGTGTATAAGATAAAGTGTTTTTTAGGTAGTGACGTGGTTTTTCGGTCCTTTCAACGCGATATATAAGGTGGTTAAATTAACAACTCTTCCTTATAATAATGTTAGCAAAACTGTAGTCCTCGTACGATATAACGCAAGGTGGTTAAATCAACAACTCTTCCTTACGGTAGTATCGGGCGGGGTACGGTTCCCTTCTTTAACTAGGATAGGCAGTGGCGCGAGTTTGTACGGAGTCGTAAGTAACCCGTACAAGCCATAAGCTATTGCGTATCTCCTAATCTATACGTCTACTAATTAGTATCGGTATGCTTTAACCTATTGCAGACCTGTAATCACTTTGTTACAGGTATGCTCTTAGGTTTATAGATGTCTATTCCTATTCTATATACAAGGCCTCGCGTACTTATAACACGCGAGGAATGCGCACGTAAGGAATATATACGCACGTGCTACCCCTACCCCTAATAGGTTACCAACATTAACTAAGTAGGGCTACTTTATAGCATACATAGAGGAGATTTTAGCAGAAGATATGGCTAAAATCTATATTAAAGAAGTATTTATAAGGCACAGAGCACTAAACAAGATTATATTAGATAGAGATCCAAGATTTATAGTAGCATTTTAGAAAGTATTTCTAGTAGAATAAAGAGTTCGCGCAGCAACCTCTATAGTATATTACCTACAGATAGACAGTTAAATAGAGAGATTAAACTAGACACTAAAACAGTATCTAAGGCACTATATTAATCACGTACAAAATAATTAGGTATTATTATTACCAGTTATATAGTTTGCATACAATGCAACACTATAGGAAGAAATAGGAACATTACCATTTAAGGCGAATTATAGGTATAAGCTAAGAACATTATTATTACTATATTAAGTAAAGAAGACCAGTAGTATAGCTAAGTAAAGAATAGAGACTTTAATAAACCTTTATACAAACCTTAAAGAGATAACTAAACTAGTATAAGAGTAAATAAAAAGGTGCTATAACGCTAAGAGATTTAAGGGACTAGATCTTAAGGAGGGAGATAAAGTATAGCTACTATATAAAAATTTTAAGAGTTAATAACTAAGTAAAAAGTTAGACTATGTTAGACTAGGACCTTTTGAAATTACATAGGAGATTTTACTAGTTATGTTTAAGTTAAACCTACTAGTATTACGGACAGCTTAAGTACAATATTATAACTACTTGGGAGAGAGTTAGAGGAAGCTAGTTAGTTAATATAAGTACGGTTTAGGATGGAGCTAGTGGAACCATGTAATAAGGAATGGTAAGCGAGTTACATAATATTATACGCAGTGTACGTAGTATACGCGGTATACGTCTACGTATAATACGTATAATACGTACTTTACGTACAAAAGAGGATTTCTTAGGAGTATGGTTGTGTATTTAAAGGACCTCAGTCCCTACCGTAGATAGTTCTCTCCTTATAGTAAATCTTAGAATATAATTAGAGTTAATCTATTAGGCAACTACTCCACTAGTTATTATTATATTATTAAATTATTCTTACCTATATACCCAGCCTAATAACAGGACCTACCGTAGTTACTACTACAAGGTTCTATTACACATTCACTACCAAGGTTATAGTATTAAATAAAGTTAAATAATATGCCACCCAAAGCACTAGTTATAACGCCGTTAACGGCAGCCATAACCTCGAGCGTAAGAGGAGATACTAGTATAGCAGGCACGGATTCTTAGTTAATTACGCGAAGTTAGTTATAAGAAATGGTTAATTACTTATAGGATAATAATAGGATACTTAAAGAACGCATTAATAGAATTGGAGTAGTAAAGATTAAGTTACCTTTAATTGAACGATTTTTGGGAGAGAAGTTAAAGCTTAAAGAATTTCTTACGCAAATACACTTTAAGGTTGTGCAGGAAGGAGCGAAGTTAGCAATATTATTAGATTAAGTAGCCTACGCAGGGTTGTTCCTAACGGGGAGGGCACTTAAGTGGTTTAAACCGTATCTTACGGAGATATAGGCTAATAGCATAACAACTACTAACTAAGACGTACGGTACATGTTTACCAGTTGGAATAGGTTTACAAAACGGTTAACGTAGATGTTTGGAGATCTGGAGGCAACAACTACAGCGGAACGAAAGCTTTAAAACTTAGTATAACGTACTTTAGCAATTAAGTACACAATGCAGTTTTAAACACTAGCTATATAGGTTAAGTGGAATAACAAGGCGCTTATGGCATAGTATAAATAGGGACTTAAGGCTAAAGTCCAGAACGTAATCATCCTAATAGAAGATGCGGATACTCTAAGAGAGTTAATAGATTAGTTAATAAAGATTAATAACAGGATCTACTAAAAGGAACAGGCTAAGAAGGGTTAAGACAGAGTTCCACAGTTATATAAGGCGCTGTTACAGACAGCTTAAGTACAATGTTACGACTACTTAGGAGAGAGTTGGAGGAAGCTAGTTAGTTAATATAAGTATAGTCTAGAATGGAGCTAGTGGAACCATATAATAAGGAATGGTAAGCGAGTTATATAATATTATACATAGTATATATAGTATACGTGGTGTACGTCTACGTATAATACATACAATACGTACCTTACGTACAAGAGAGGATTTCTTAGGAGTATGGTTGTATATTTAAAGGACCTTAGTCCCTACTATAGATAGTTCTCTCCTTATAGTAAATCTTAGAATATAATTGGAGTTAATCTGTTAGGCAACTACTCTACTAGTTATTATTACATTGTTAAATTATTTTTACCTATATACCTAGCCCAATAATAGGACCTACTGTAGTTACTATTACAAGGTTCCGTTACATATTTACTACTAAGGTTACGGTATTAAATAAAGTTAAACAATATGCCACCTAAAGCACTAGTTACGACGCCATTAACGGCAGCCACAACCTTAAGCGTAGGAGGAGATACTAGTATAGTAGGCACAGATTCTTAGTTAATTACGTAAAGTTAGTTATAAGAAATAGTTAATTACTTATAGGACAATAATAGGATACTTAAAGAACGTATTAATGGAATTAGAGTAGTAAAGATTAAGTTACCTTTAATTAAATAATTCTTGGGAGAGAAGTTAAAGCTTAAAGAATTTCTTACGCAAATACACTTTAAGGTTGTGTAAGAAGGAGCGAAGTTAGCAATATTATTAGATTAAGTAGCCTACGCAGGGTTGTTCCTAACGGGGAGGGCACTTAAGTGGTTTAAACCGTATCTTATAGAGATATAGGCTAATAGCATAACAACTACTAACTAAGACGTACGGTATATGTTTGCTAGTTAAAATGGGTTTGCAGAACGGTTAATATAGATATTTAGAGATTTAAAGGCAATAACTATAGTAGAATAAAAGCTTTAGAACTTAGTACAATATACTTTAGTAATTAAGTATATAACGTAGTTTTAAATACTAGCTACATAGGTTAAGTGGAATAATAAGGCGCTTATGGCATAGTATAAATAGGGACTTAAGGCTAAAGTCTAGAACGTAATTATCCTAATAGAAGATGCGGATACTCTAAAAGAGTTAATAGATTAGTTAATAAAGATTAATAATAGGATCTACTAAAGGGAACAGACTAAGAAGGGTTAAGATAGAGTTCTATAGTTATATAAGGTGTAAAGTACGCAACGACTAATATAGAGCTAAAAACTATAGAATGGCGTAGAGCTAATAGACCTAAGCGGTACTAAAGAAACCTAAAGATAGGAAAAGAAACTATAGAAACCTAAAGGTTAAGGATCTAGTAATTAAAGAACTAAGGAGCAGAGGCTAAACTAGGGATCTTAGTAGCAGAAGACGTTTAGGCGGACTCTATAGCAAAGTTAGTAGTTTAGAGATAGAGCTTGCATAAATTATAGAAAACAGGGTTATTTCGCCAGAGACTATAGAGGTGGTTAGAGTAACTACATGGTAAAGGAAACCAGACTAGTAGAAAACACATATATATAGAGAGACAACGGTGCACTGTAAGGAATAAAAGAATGTTTAGTTAATAGTTTTACGTTTTGTTATAACAGCGTATACTAAATTTATAAGAACGCCAAGTACGGCGTAAGCTATTAGCTATAGAAGCCATTATTATCTAAGTTTAGAGGAACCAACAAACTAGCTTATAGATCGGACATTAAGGACAATAAATTTAATATAGGTAAAGCATTTACTAATAATAAGGTAATAAAGGCAGCTTACTAGAAGTAAGCAGACCTTAAAGAAGTTAAAATAGAAGTAAAAACTAAGACTATTACAGAATAGGGTTTAGTGACGGGTATTATAACACCATTAAATATAATTTCCATTACTTTATAAGACAATTGGAGTAATGTTCTAAAGAAACTAAGCAAGTAGACGACTGCTAGTGCTAGCTTATTACTTAATAAAGGCAAAAGGCCATAGGTCTAAGACTCTTACAATAAGATAAGGAAGGCTCTAGACTTGTAAAATATAATAAGAACAGCTTAGGAACCTATAACGGACGAAAACCAATAGGAAAGGGCAGCGACTTAGTTTACAGATAAACAAATAAGTATAGGACACAAGTTTAAGAACTATAAGTTTAGGGAATAAATAAGAACGTTAACAGTTCCAGGTAAATGCAGTATTTAGCCTAAAGATTAAAAAGTTAATATAGGGATTAAGAAGCAAGACGACTTTAAAGACTTAGCTGTAAGATATAGAAAACAAGAAACTATAGATAAGTTTAGAGTAAAAATCATTACATAGTAAGAGCAGAAACTAGATAGGAGATCTAGTATACCAGGTTATATAAGGGATAGAGCACCCGTATAAAGAATTACTAATAGGCCAAGTGCAGGGATACCTAAGGTAAAGTAGTTAAATAAACTGGAATAAGAAGAGGATTTAGACATCCCAACTAGGTTTAAAGAAAGATATACCAAAGGATGTCACAATACAGTAATAACAAGGTACTTTTTAACAGACAAACTATATACACTAAACCAACTATACGGAAAGTAGTATAGACAACAAAGCAATAACAAATAGGTAGATTTCTATATATAGCTAGACAAAAAGTTGTCTAAGACTAACCTATTACGGAAAAACGCATAAGTTACATTAAAGGAGTATTAATTATAATATTAAGGAACCTAGAAGAAGGATCTAGGGACTAGAAAAGCAAGAGACAAGTCTTAGTACCTATAGAAGAAAGACCAACAGTTAGATCGGCTAGATAGAGGTTTAAACTTAAAAGTAAAGACAAGCTAAGAGTAGACCTAAGTCACTTAGCGTATTATACACTATTATAGATAACGTATTTCACGGGTGAGCTGGTCAAACGGGTGAGCTAATCACTTCAAAAACACACCAAAAAATGGAAAAATCACACTTTAATATCTTAACAACCACTTAATAATAATTTTTAATA
>Ga0307507_10001632_pt1 | contig 49669 bp, 36 predicted proteins | sample 7_EM_MG_FD_207223 | JGI IMG/M metagenome (GOLD analysis project Ga0307507, IMG submission 207223) | Populus trichocarpa ectomycorrhiza microbial communities from riparian zone in the Pacific Northwest, United States - 7_EM | ecosystem: Host-associated > Plants > Roots > Unclassified | place...
TCTACACGAAGCTCTACACGAAGCTCTGCACAAAGCTTTTATATAGAGCCTCCGTAGTAGAGCCGTCGTACGCAGAACCGTCGTACGCAGAGCCGTCGCGCAGAGCCTCCGTATATAGAGCTTCGTGCGGAGCTTCGTGCAGAGCTTCGTGCAGAGCTTCGTGCAGAGCTTCGTGCAGAGCTTCGTGCAGAGCTTCGTGTAGAGCTTCGTGTAGAGCTTCGTGCAGAGCCTCCATACGCAGAGCCCCGTGCAGAGCCTCCGTACGCAGAGCTTCGTGCAGAGCTTCGTGCAGAGCTTTAGTAGAGCTCCGTGCGCGGCTCCCCCTAAGCCTTATTCCGTAGAGCTCTTGTACGCTTTATATCTATATAATATTACTTATCCTTAGGATATTTAGATGAAAGTGGTACCATTTTAAAGCGCTTTATAAGCTCTATAAATCTATACTAATAGAAAAATTATTTATTTAATATTGGGAGGTGCATTACAAGTATAAGTATATTAAGGGGATTTTGCCAAGACTATCCGAAGACTATCCGGATAGTCTCCGGATACTATCAGCTGATAGGCCTATTATCCGAGAGGCCTATCCGGCCTATCCTCCGCAAGTCTGATCAAAACAGCGCGTATCAAACCCAGTTAATCTAAGTGGCCACTTCTTATCGATAAGGAGGGCAGCAAAGTACGGTCTTACACTTGGTGACTAGTCCTGAGGCGTTCGAAGGAAGGACCCGGCTTCTGTGAGTGAATTAAATGTTTTTTATTTCGCGGTTAGCATTCTTTGAAGATACGAAGAGAGGCAACTTCAAGATCATTGGGTAGAAGGCGGTTGGAAGTCAAAAGACTGGCATTCTTACTATAAAGTCACAGACTGCCTCTTCACCAGTAATCTATTTGGACTGGAACCGATTTAGCGCGTTTGGTTGGAGCCGATTTGCATTGGCTGTGAATCCGGTGATTTAATTGGTGGCGTGGAGTAGATTTTAAGCAGTGATCTACTTGGAGCGGGGTCTATTTGGAGGTCCAATATGGATTCGGCTTCGATGTGGATTTGGATTGGGCCTTCTGGTTAGTGGATTGGAGTAGATCTACGGTTGATTTGACTCTTGGAGCTCCAGATCTATACCCAATTCGAACTGCGGCTGAGGAGGAATGGAGCGCTGAGGGGTCAGTGCAAAGAAGAAGCCAATCGGCAAGTCTCTTAACTCTACCACTGACTCACTGTCTAATAAGTAGTGTATTAGCTATAGAATCTAGGACGCCTGGCCATCCTGCCACTGCTGCCGTCGCTTCCGCTGTTGCGGCTCTGCATCTACACTTACTATTATGGTGTTGTATTCGACTTTCCTACCTCCATAATGGAATGATTTCTCTCAGTACGCCCACCTGCACCATCTAACGACGTTATCCTTGCCCCAAAATTAATCAATTCAAAAGCCGACGACACAAAGGAGGTAGTTAAGTTTAAGCTGCAGGGCAAGAACTACATTCGATGTAACGCCTTAATAAAGAAACCGAAGCATACAAAGCAACGCACGTTACCTATATGGCTTTGGGGTAAGGATCTTTAGCAGCTGTAAGATTCTCTTAGAGGACCGTCGCTCTCGCTTGCAAATGGATATTATTGAGGCCAACGAGTGCCTCCGCCACTGGTACGGGCCTCCGCGCAAGAGCACGTTTAACAATACAAATGTTGGAGTTACAGAGGGAGAGCCTACACAAATTGTATCACTAAAGGTGGCCTTAAAGGCTCGAGTTGTCGCGTATAAGGAAGCTATGGAGGAAGTCGCAAAGGCAGCAGCAGAGGCAGCAACAGAGGCAGCAGCAGAGGCAGCAGCAAATGCAGTGGCAGAGGTACCTCCGGGTGAGCCAGGTGGGCCGGGTGAGCCAGTGGCTATAGAGCCAGATGATGACGAGAGTGAGAGCCACGATGAGGGCGCATATGCTGCCTCTGAGGAGGCGATTAAGGTAGAAGATCACGAAGCTTATATAGAGGCTTTGTGATTTTGGGTTAATTTAGTACGTTCTTCCTTCCTTACCTTTTTCCTCACTTTCTGCCAAGACTTACTATTTATGGTATATATAATATATTTAATCTGGAGTCATATTGGAGTCCTGGAGCTCCAAAGGATCCGAAAGCGCATCCTCGCTGGGGGATAGGAGTTGAGAAAAGCGCCGCTTAGCGGAAAAATGAAAAAATAACAGCTATTTGGAAAGGATTTAACCGTAAAGTGGCTTGGGCTGAATATCTTAAGACTGCAGGATATTGTTGTCTAACTCTAAATGTCTACATCAGATGATGATGCAGAATTTTTTCCCGGACAGAGTGGTCGCACCCATAGGCAAAGATAATGCACGCCCTTTGAGACTAACTAAAAGGTTACGCAGGCTTCATAGAACTTACAGACTAGACGATGGGACAATACAATCCGTGGTAACAGTGATTATAGGGAACTGCATGCTTGGTTCGATCCATTTTTAGATTCTATACTATCGTCTAAATTAGTATACCCGTATTTTTACAATTGTTTTTGCAGAGAGAAATATTTAGACCTTCGTTAAAAAATAACTAGGACGGTAAAGAGTAACTTAATTCGGAGTGAACGTTTCGCAATCCTAACTGCTCTGCTCCCCCTCAGCCCCTAAATATAACCAGTGATCTTTTTGGACTGGACTGGACTGGATTTAACGATCGATCCAGTCCAGTCCTATGGAAACCAGATTTGGATCCTGGAGCTCCATAGAGCTCCAGTCTACCAGCTAAACCCAATACGGTAAGTCTTGGCAATATCATAGTATTAAGAATCAAAAGTAAAGGTACCAAACCTTACTATAAAATCGTCTATATTACACCTTAATTAATATCAGGAAGCTCTCCCTCCACCTCACTGCCCTCCCGTTCCTTATCCTCTACCTCACCGCCGTGCTCAATAGCCTCCTCCTCCTCCTTAGCCAAAGCTTCCTCATCCGCAGCAGCGTCCTCCTCCTAAGCAGCAGTCTCCGCAGCAGCCTCTGCAGCAACTACAGCCGCAAGGCGAGCCTTGGCTTACTTCTTTGGTAAAAGTTCTGCCTTATACTTTTACCTTCCGCTTTACCAATGTCTTTATTATTAAATATACCCTTTAGTGGCGGCCTATATCTATACCAAAGACACTTATTTGCCTTAATAATATCTATCTTTAAGCGGGATTGTTAATCTTTAAGGAGGATCTTATAGCTACTAAACAGCCGTTCGCATTTATTACTTATAGGAAGCACTATAAGTATATTAAGGGCGAATTAAGCAAGATTAGGCTGGCTATAGTATTATTGCTGCCGGTATTAAATAATGTTAAAGTGTTTAGGATCTTTAACTTTAAGAACGTTTATATTAAGGTAATCTTATAGGCAATTAATAGAGGGAGTTACGTTTTTGGCGTCGGCTTAGTAAGTTACTTTATAGCGCTTATAAGCTTAAGCAGAGGTATAAATCTTCTTTAGACCTAGCTATATAGGTACTAGATATAGTAGTAATAAAGACAATTTAGTAGAGGGATTCTTACCGTTATATTTAAGCCAGAGTTCCTTAATTAGGCTCTTAACGCTATTAATCTACTTCTACTTAACGGGATAATGTCTCTAATAATCCTTAAACCAGCTTATTTTAAGCATTAAATTAAGAACAATTGCTATATAGTACGCTGCTGTATTATCGGCCTTATTAGAGTACTTATTGCCCTTTTTCTATATAAATTCCAAATAATTAGCCAGATATTAATAGATTTAAGTATTACCTTTCCTTTAGTATTAAGCCGCGAGCTTAAAAAACTTTTACTTAGTAGTAGAGAGTTTATCTATAAGCCAGTCTAGTGTTTAAAAGTAGGTAGTAAAATATATATAATTACCTTTTACTATAATAGCAGCTTCGTAAAACGTTTTAAGGTAGTTATAAAGGTATTTAAGTTATTTCTAGTGCTTTGGCTATAGAAGGTCTTCTTTTATAAGCGCCTTTACTTTCTTGCTAGGTTTATACTTATAATAGAACGTAATAATTCAGTCCTTATAGTTTAAAAAGTATAAAATAGTTAAAAATAGTAAGTTCTACTGCGTTACGTTATTTTAGATAAGCTAATAAATTATTAGCATCGCTTTTATTAATAGTTTTTTAAGAATTAAATATTGCGACTATAAGGGAAATATTATAACTATAAAGCGGAAAAACATAAAATCTATTACCGTAGCTAATTAGAGGCTTAGAAAAATTAGGTAAGTGGTAAATATTACCACTTTTCCCCTACTAAAGCTTACCTCTAAGCCGTTAAATTCCAATAAAGGACCCCCTATTTGTGAGGTAAGGATATAGATAGGGAGTCCAATGATAGAACAATAGGGTATATTATATAGACAGATAAATCCTTGAGGGAAAAAGGACGAGTCTGTGTGCGAGGTAGGAAGGGGTTTCCTTATGCATGTGTAGCGCACATGCCTTACGGGCGAGTTACTCCTAAGTCGCCTTAGGGTCGCCCGTACCTTGTGGCTATATAACTATCTACTCAGGTTTTACCTAACAATGCCCCCCCCTTTAAAAGGATTGTCCCCAATCCTTTATATACTTAAGCCTTAATAAAACCTCATAAAAAACCTTAATAAGGAAAAAATTTAAAGGGGAAAGAGCGTCTTAATTTTGCGTATAGAGAGATAGGTAGTACATATATGCGGCATAGAGATGTTAAGGAACTTTAACTAGCGGTCGAAGTTGTCTAATTGGTTAGATTTGCCTTGCTAAGACTTTCCTGTATTTAACTAAGCTAATAGTAATTTTCTATACCTAGTATAGAAAATCCTAATTAGTCTATTTAACGCTTGGAGCTAGTAGAGCTTAACGCTATTACCTAAATTTAATAGACTATTAGAAATATTCCAAAAGTTCGTTTATATAGGCAGGTCGCTAGTACCTTATAGGTGGGTTATAGCTTATTCGCATACAGCCAGATTTATAGACAGTAAAGCTATATACCTATTAAATCCGCCGCTAGCCCTACTTTTGCCTTACGCTATACCAGCGTAGCGCTATATATACTTTATAGGTAGATTATAAGTTACTTATATACAGCCAGATTTATGGACGGTAAGGCTATATGCCCGTTAAATCCGCCGCTAACCTATACTTTAGCCTTATGCGTTATCTATGTAGCATACGCGTGGAATAGTATAAGTTATTAGTATAGGTTGCTGCCAGTAAGTTACCAGAAGGTCTTACACCCTAGTTAAAGTAGGCCTATTCTCTAATATAAATAATCTGCTAAGCCAGTATAGAGTGACGGACTAGGTCTAGAAAGGGTATTTTCTAAATTAAGTTTTATTATTAGTGTACGCCGTAGCCTTACCTGCGAGTTACTAGCACAACCAGGTTATGTTAGAGTGTGGCTTATATAGGATATTAATAAATTACGCTTTACCTTATATATATGCCGCAGTTCTTACTATAAGCGTTAACTTGTTCTTTAATCCCTTGGGATATCCTCTACTCCGCTTTTATATAGGTTGTGTCTTAGTAGCGGCGCTTACTTTTCGCCTGCGCTTCAGCTGCAAGGCTAAGGTGTCCCACTTATAGTACTCATCCAGTAGTTATTAACAATTTTTAAGTTCTATCTCGTATTTCCATTTATTATACTTATTTGGCCATCCTAGCTATTTAATAAGGTACTATGGTTATCTAGCACGATCCTAGTAAGCAATAATTACTTCTACTTCCTAGCTGCCTTCCTTAAGCTCTTCTACTGCCAGGGGTTAAAACCTAGGGCGTAACCTATAAGGCTCTAGTAGGGAGACATAGAAGACTAGGTGGAGCTGTGCTATAGCAGGTAGAAGCTCTAGCTTATATACTTACTGCCCTACGCGCTCTAGGATCTAAAACGGTCCTATAAACTTGCAATTAAGCTTCCTATAGGGATATTTCGTGCAAATGTTTTTAGAGGAGAGTAGGACTTATTTACTAACGGCGAAGTGCTTGGCCAGATGGTGACAATTGTAGTATTTTACCTAAAGCTTTTAGGCGTACATTATTAACGCCGCCGCTGTCTTATATATAAGGCATAGGTGTTATAGATACGTCTCTACAAGTTAGATATTTGTTAACTTAGACCCCTCCCTATCTTACTAGGCGTCTTAGATGCTGTCTAGGACTCTATCTAGGATATTTGGTAGCTAGCTATAGGCAAGCTTAATAGGGAAACGCTTTATTATGGCATAGACCTTAGAGTTATAGGTAAAGGCTACTTCTTTAAATAGGGAGGCCTAATTAGACTGTTCCTAGTTTGTAAATATATATAGGTATACCTTAAGCTCCTAGTTCTAACGCTTTATTTAACTATCTATCTGCGGGTGGAATGCAGTACTAAGTTTATATTAAACGCGAAGATGGTAGCACATAGTGCTCTAGTACTCGCTTATAAATATACTACCCCTATTAAAGATGATATTATCTAGAGGCCCTATTTACGCAAAGACTCTAAATAAGAGTTCTATAAGTTGCATAGCATTAATTATCTTACGCACTAGATAGTAGCACACTAGCTTTATAAAATGGTCTATAAGGACAAGGATAGAGTTATACTCTACGCTATTAGGAGTCTTAGACTCTGGGAGATCTATAATAAAGTTAAGTAAATAATGCCGCTAGGCTTAGATGGGGACCTAGAGAGGCTGCAGCTTACTATAGGGTTTATAGCGGCGCGATTTAAAGCGTTGGTAGGCATTATAGTTATCTAGGTATTTATAGAGGTCCTAGGTAAGGCCGTTCTAAGTATACTTCTACGCGATTACCTTAAAGGTATAGTTAAAACTATAGTAGTCGCCTATAGGATTGTTATAATTCCGCTTAAGGATCTCCTATTACAGTAGTATACAATTTAGTACCCAGACCTTATTATTTTACCTTAGGAGTCCTTAATTATTAAGGGTGTAGTCCTTATTACTAGTAGGGACTTACCCCTAAGTTAACTAATTATATATAGAGCGTATAAAGGCGTCCCTTCTTACACTCTATAAATAAAATTAAGCAGTAACTTAGGGGGGTATTCTATAAACACCGTTTCGGCTAAGGCAGTTACTACTACCTCTTGCTATAGCATAAGACTCTGCGCAAAGTTAGTGCTAGTAAAGTAATGCATAATACACAGGTAACTTACTGGGTTATTATGGAGGACCGTAGCCTAGGCTAAGGGGTCTTCCCTAGGGTTAGGCGCCATTAGGCTAGTTAAAGTGGTCTTAAAGAGAATGGTAGGACGCTCTAGTCCGCCAGCACCAAATTTGCAAGAGTCGTTTATATACTGCACATATGCTACTCACTAGTGTAGTATAGTAGCACTAGGGCCGCCTATAAGGCCTATAACCCGCAACTTTTGCTGCAATATAGGCAGCATAGTATTAAGGACTGTCACGGGACTCACTCGTTCTCACGTCTCTGCGCGTCTTTGACGTTCTTGACCCGTGCTCACGTTCGTCCCGAGACACCTACGCACGTTCCCCTACAACCCCTATTTATACCTTGTACCTGGCACACGAAGACTCTTCTTCTTCATCCAATGTCTTTGTATCAACCACGCATAGTTACGTGTACGTAGCCTTCTCAATTACTACCTCGTTTAGTGCATTGTATCCCGGCTCGTGCCTACTCCGTGGCAAGGACTATCCTCTTACTGCCATCTTTAAAGCCTCTAGTATAATCCAGGCGCCAGGATAGTATATTAGCGGGATTTGCTTTACCTAGCTTATATTTAATCTTAAAATTAAACTTAGCTAGTTCCTTAGCGTACTAGGCCTAGCAAGCAGATAAGCTTTTAGTAGTTATAAAGTACCTAAAATTATTATAATTATAGAGCACGCGCGTTACATACGCGGCGTGTTTAAGGTAATAGCGCCACGTCTTAAAGTATTGCACTATAGCAAGCAGTTCTTTGTTATGCGTATTATACTATACTTCTAGGCCAGTAAGCTTCTGACTGCAAGAAGCAATTAGGTGCTAGTGGAGTTAATCTCTCTACCCTAAAGGCTGTAGAAGTATACCGCTATAGGCATAGTTAGAAGCGTTAGTAATTACTATTAAAGGTAGATTAGGGTTAAAGTGGCAAAGTAAAGGAGCCTATATAAATGCAGTGTGTAGCTTACAGAACGCCTACTAAGCGTTATTAGGCTAAGACCAAGGTTAATACTATTTAGTAGGCCCTTTTAACTTATACTTCTACTTCTTCTCCCCATCTAATATTGGGTTGCAATACGCCTATATAAGATATACGTGTAGGGGGTATGCGGTATCTAAGTAGTTTTAGATAAATCGCCTATAGAAGTTGGCAAAGCTAAGAAAGACCTAGATGTCCCTATAGGACTTAGGCTTAGGCCATTCCTTAATAGCTTTTACGCGGGTAGGGTCCATTATAATACCCCTAGGGGTAATAATAAAGCCCAGGAACTTAACGTTCTTAGTATAAAAGATATATTTTAACAGTTTGGCGTATAGGCCCTAAGCGCAGAGCTATCGCAGTACCTGCTTAATATGCTTAACATGCTTATCCTTATTATTTAAGTAGATAAGAATATTATCTAGGTAAACCATATAGATGGTATCTACTAGGGTTCCTAAAGCTTTATAAATATAGCTCTAAAAAGTTATAGGGGTGTTAGCAAGACCAAAGGGCATTACTAGGTACTTAAAGTAACTATAGTGTGTCTTAAATGCGGTCTTTTATTTATCTCCCTTTTTAATATAAATCCTATAGTACGCATTAAAAAGATCTAACTTTGTAAATATCTTTACATAGCTAAGCCTATTAAAGAGTTTGCTAACCAGTAGTAGGGGGTACCAGTTTTTAATTATAATCTTATTTAGGCGTCTATAGTTAATGCATAGCCGCATTATACCTTCTACTTTTAGTATAAAGAGGATGGGCACTCTAGTAGGCGACTTACTAGGCCTAATCTAGCCCTTCTTAAGAGCACTATCTAGGTACTCTTATAAGATCTACAACTCTTTCTGTAAGAGGTTATAGAGGGGTATTTATGGTGGCGTCTTACCTTCTTCTAAGTTGATTATATGGTCGTACTTAGAGTTCTAAGGTAGTATACTTGCTAGCTTATTAGAGAAGATATTAATCTCCTCTTTGTATATATCTGGTAGGCTAGGGTCTATGGAGGTTAAGGCAACCATTATATAGTAGTGTGCTTCTGGGAGCCAGTAAAGAGAAGGGTGCAGCCGATATGCGTTTTATAGGTATACTCGCACTAAGAGTGTATATAGCTCTACTATAGTATACTTAATAGTTTTGGGGTTTTAATTACCTCCCCCCTAAGTTAAGATGATTTGCGCTAGCACTAGAGGGTCTCTATGGGTACTTGCTGCTAGTAATAACAGGTTCTCTATTATATTTATAACTAGTGTCTCTATGTCTGGAGGGTCTGTATAGGTACTTATTGCCAGTAATAATAGGTCCTCTATTATGTTTATAACTAGCGTAAAGAATGAGTCTTCTGGCTATAGTAAATAGACTGTTTTGCTAGCCTTAATGTTTACTAGGAGCGCATTAAGAGTAACTATTTAGAGGTGTCTAGGGTCTAAAGTACCCTAGATAAATTGTCTAAAACAAAAGCTAATTAATAGATCTGCTTCTATAAGCCAATCCCATTTAAGAACTATATTGTAACTATTAAATAAGCTACTTTAAAAGGTCTAGGGGCTAATAGTGCGAGGGGTACCCTAGGAGTCACTAGTGGTAACTGTTAGATTATAGGCATCCTAGATTGTTATCTAGTTGCTATTAAGAAAACGTGTGATAGGTTTATATAAATATAGTATATAGCTTATAGGCAGGTTAAACCTATAGACGATGTCTTAGTTAATAAGGTTAATTTGGCACCTATTATTATATAAGCAATATAGGCGGACTTTACCCTAGGGCGTATCTATCGCAATATATACCATAATGCGTTTCTTCTCTCCTTCTATATTAGGCCCTAGTTATAGTTAAGAGAGATACGCTACTAGGGCTTTAGGTTTTCTAAAAGCTGGCCTAACTTGTCTTTACTAGCTTGCTTCTAGTGTTCTTTACAGTAGTTACCTACAGGTCTCTTTTAACTTGCGTATATAGTACCAGCGTCTAGGGGGTCCCCTAAGCTATCTAGCTTTTAGGTGTTCTCCCTAGGAGTTTGCTTAAAGCGTTGCCCTTTTTAGGTCCTGTTCCCTAAACCCAACTCTATAGAGCCTATACTGCGACCGCGCTTTATACGCAATAATTTGCCACTACTATTTACGCGATCTTCCACAAGCTTTATGGTATTAAGCAATTGCTCTATATAGCGGATTTTATTAAAGAGGTCCTTAGCGGTTCTTACCTATTAGGCAAAGTTCTAGCGGAAGAGCTCTGCTTATAGGCTAAGAGATATAAGAACTAAAAGTCTACCTATTGCTTAGGATTAATAAAAGGGGTATATAAGAAGAGGTCCTCTAAGCTATGTATATAGGCTAGGAAGACATTAAACCTCTAGTTCTCCTTTATAACAGCTATATAGTATACAGTAGCATTATTAAAACGTCTTACTGTGGGGTTCCTAATCTAGTCTTAGACTATAGTCTTAAACTTATTTTATAGTAAGGGGCCTTTGTCTTTAGTGCCTAACTAGTAATAGACTAGTTAGGTAATTATCTTCTCTTTTATAAGACCTTTAATAGTCTATTATATGCGTTGCTTGCAGTTATAGTTAGCATTATTAACCTTAAATTAGTTCTTAACTGCGGTAATCCAACAGTTAAAATGCTATTAAGTTATACCGCTAATATTAGGTAGTAACTTCTTAACTAGGGCGTTGAGATTTATTTAGCATATGCGTTTACCATATAACTTATACTCTTTACTAGAGAGGCAACGGGAGGGCTTTGTTAAATTAATAATGCTCTATAAGTTGGCTATTTTCTTAGCCAGCTTATCTAGCTCCTTTATGTTAGTAGTATTTAGTAGGATACTGGTAATCTTGCTAAGCTCCTGTTAAGCCTAGGTATATAGGTTAAACTAGTCTTTAGTATTTGCAGGTGGCTAATTATTTTAAGGTTTAAAAGGTGGCTTAGATTCTACTAGTGTATTTCTAGCGGTATTATCTACACTAGATCCTAAGGCGTTTAGCAGTTATATTATTAGTGTATTACCATTAGGTGCAGGCGTTGGTTTTCTTTTTAGAGGCATTATAGAAAAATTAAACCGGCTATCCTCCTAAGGGGATTGGTAAGGATTTAAATATAAGGTAAGAATATAGATAGGGAGTCCAATAATAGAATAATAGGGTATATTGTATAGACAGATAAATCCTTAAGGGAAAAAGGAGGAGTCTATGTGTGAGGTAGGAAGGGTTTTCCCTAGGCATGTGCAGCGCATATGCCTTACGGGCAAGTTACCCCAGGGTCGCCCTAGGGTCGCCTATACCTTGCGGCTATATAACTATCTACTTAGGTTTTACCTAACACTATTTAAATTCTTTTAAAGACTCTATAACGCTAGGGCGTTATGTAAATATATTAGATAAGGTTATATAATAATCTAACCGCTCCACGCTTCTTCTAAAGGTCTTGCACCTTTGCAAAATCCTACTTATAGTAGGCAGCAGCTAGGTCCTTATAGATATTCTTAGAATTTAAGCTAATAATAAAGACCTAAGCATAGAGGTTTATAATATAGCCAAAGTAGTAAAAGCAATACCCTTTCCTACTCTTTATTAATATTTTTAGATATAGAGCTTAAAGAACGGCATTAATGCAGGTGTTATTTATGTCCGCGTTATTAGCTATAAAATACCCTAAATTACCTGCGATCCTATAGTCCTTAAATAGAGCAATTAAAACAGCTGCTATATTCTTACTAGTATATTTACCGTGCACCTTGCGAAGGCCTAGTACTATATAGCGACGCCTACTATCTTTATTAATAAAATAGGCAACTATACTAAGTACCGCATAGGCATTTAGTAATGTCTATAGATTAAAGGATATTAATATAGCGCTATAGACTTCCTTTAGCTCCTTCCTTAACCATTCCTTCCACTCCTTATACTCTTTTATTACCCAAAATCGGATTATATTTGCTATCTTTAAAAGATACCTTTTAAGGCTAAAATAGAGAAAGAATAATAGGGCGCGGGAATAGGCGTTTTTAAACTAGAAGAAGGCAATATAGCAGTAGATAATCCACCGGATAAGTAAAGCTTTAAACCATTTAAAGTTTTAAGTAAGATTAAGCGCCCTCTGCTCTAGATACTTATTAATTATTAGCTAATTAGCTTCTTTAGGTAATTAATATATATCAAGCTCGCCAATAAGTCGATTTATATAGTGGTCCTAGCACCAATAATTAAGCGTAGTAGTCCTTCCTAAGGAGATAACTAGCAACTCCTACTTCCACCTTAATTGCTTATAAAGATAGCAGTAATAGAATATCATATCATTACCACCCAATTTTACCTGAATATTCTCACCCCACTTTCATATATGGGAGGTGCGCTGCTTTATATGTTTTAGCGTCTTTATTAAAGCCTTATACCAAATATACTCTTTGCCGTAGAGCTTAAACTCTTCTACTACCTTTTCCTTATTACAATTGGGGTTAATAGTCTTTGGAGCGAGAATAACGTCGTTAGACGCAGGAGGTGGGCGAATAGCCAGGTAGCGGGTGATGTTGGCTGTTATAATGGTGAGGAAGGAAAACACTAAAGCACAGGAGCAGCAGTAGGAGCAGTAGGAGTAGTAGGAGAGCAGCAGAGTATAATTAATTGTTTTAAGACAGAATCGTATTGCCAGTAGAGCCGATTGGTGCTGTTTAGCCTCAACACTATGCACTGACTCCTCAGCGGCCTATACCCCCCTGCCTCCCTGCCTTATTAGGTTAGTCAACTCGAGCTCCTGGAGCTAGACTGAGTTAGATCCACTCCAATCTAGCCTTAAAATTAACGGCTCCAAATCCAATGCAGAAATGGATCCAATCTGGGGCTCCAAATTGGCTCCAGTCCAAAAAGATCACTAAATATAACTTGCCGCGGCCTGCAACCCCTGCGATGACATCTGCGCACTGAACGTCTGTGCCTGCATCTGCGCATCGAACATCTGCGCCTGCATCCGCTCCTCCATCTGCGCTTGCGTCGGATCATACCCATAACCCCCCATTGCCTCCGCCCCACCACCACCACCACCAATATACCCCTGCGCCTGCGCCTGCGCCATGGGATCATTCTCATACCCCTGAGTAGCCAACTGATCATACCCCCCCGCATCCGCTGGCGTCTCAGCATACACGGCATCCCCCCCTCCCCCTCCGCCGTCCTCAAACCCAGAGAAGTCGGCAGTCTCGACCCCCGCTCCAGAGTCGAAGAGTCCGGACATGCCGTCTCCGATCTCCGCGCCGACGAGACCGGCTAGGAGGGCGCCACCAACGCCGAGGGCGATTTTGCCTTTGCTGGTGCCTTTGAAGAATGTTTTGACGCCGGTGGTGAGACCTTTGGCTGAGGCTTCTTCGTGGGGCTGTTGCTGGGCTGGTGGTTGGGGGCGGGCAAGCGAGTTGGGGCTGGCTGGGGGGATTGCCGGGGGATTGTTGTATGGGGCATGTGGACCGTGTGCTGCAGCGGAGTAAGGAGCTGGGGAGGTGCTAGTGTATACCGTTGGAGTGTTGGGCGGAGCTGGATGGTGGCCTTGGTTAGGAGCTGCTGGGTTATTCATTTGAAGCCTTGGGCTCGGCTGCGAAACTGTGCTGTATTGCGGAGGACTTGATAACGGGATATAGCTGTCTGATGAGATGGGGCCGACCGAGGGAGATGTTGGATTAATTGGAGAAATAGATGCGGATGGATGAACAGGTCCAGCTGAACCGTGGTAGGGTTGTTGCTGTGGAGAAAGAGCATGAATTGGCTTAACGGGGGTAGGTTGGGCAATGTTCGACATTGGTGCCGTCGGCGAAGGCGATGGCGGGGGCTGATAAGCAAATGTTGGATGTGCGGTATTTGGCAAGTTTGGTTGGCAATATCCTTGGTTTGGATAGGTAGCGGTTACATTAGTGCTCTGATAACTCTGATGAGAAACAGTTTGTAATTGTTGATTTGGCTGGTTGCTTTGGTTCGAGGGCGTAGCATTTACCGGGCTTAAAGGCTGCTGGTAAGGATTCAGAGCTCCAGAATTTGCAGGCTGTTGAAAATTCTGACCCTGGGGCGGCGCAGAGTTCACAATCTGCTGATATGGATATCCAGGAATGGACAGGGTTCCTGCTTGGGTTTGCTGAGAATTATACGGCTGCACCACACGCGAATTGGCAGAGCTTTGATTTGGGGGTGTTTGCAGTGGAGCACCATACGGTGGATTGTATGGCTGTGGTGTTGTCTGGGTCGGTGCCATTACCTGAGTCTGAATACCTGGCTGGCTATTTGGATGCATAGGAGGGGAGTTTACATGAGATTGGTAGGGAGTCGATGGATTTTGTTGGTAGCCCATATTGTACTGAGGTTGCGCATAGCTTTGTGGAACCGGGTTTGCCTGATACGGTGTGTTTAACGTCGACTGCTGAAGGCCAGGTTGTGGTATTGATGGATGATGGTTAATTTGGGAGTTTACTGGCTGTGAAGACCAGTTATTTACGTTCGATAGTGATGGATAGACGCTTGGCGATGATACTGGTTGCTGTGCCGGGTTCGAAGGGGTATGCTGGAGGGTTTGTGGTTGCATATGAATTGGGTAGGAGTAAGGAGACTGAACGGCTGAAGTCTGTTGTCCACTTGGGGAGATAGACATGGCCGACATTTGCGTCGTGATGGAGTCTTCGGCTGCCTGGCGAGGGTTCTGATATGAATTTTTGGATCCGTCCTTTTCTTTATCAGCGATTCCAGGAAATTCGTACTGCTTGACCTTGCTGAGTCTATGCAAGTAGTACATTTTCCCGAGTTGTGCATCATAATGCGATTCCCAATACGGTGGGAGGGACATTTTGGAAGTTAAGATTCGGCACAAAACTTAGCTGTGCTCTGGAAAAGAATGAGATATGATAGTAGGAGCTTGCGAAAGTTGATGGGCGAAGAAGATTTATTAGGATGGGACATGCGGCTGGGAGCAGATGAGGCGGAGTGGGCAATATTTCCTGCGATAACGCTGACTGAATCAAACTTTAATCCCAACGCTCACCGGTTATTGATACGCAACTAAAATTATAAAATGCTTTTAAAAAGCGGCTGAGGGAGGGGCGAGAAGGTTTCCTACGCGGCAATAAACGCCTCAAGTCTTGATTGTGATGTTCGGCCTGGGCATAGCTCCAGAATTGGATGCCCAAGCCACGCCACTGAACCAAGATGTATACTTACGTTTTTGCCATACCGCTTTCTCACATCCTATGGAGAGCGCCGGCTTGGCTCGTCTGCTGTGGCTTCGATTCCTTTAATATGTGGCTAAACCTGCTGGAGCTGTTGTGGAATCTTGGTCATATTAGGGTCTGTTCGGTTGCAAAACGGTCAGATTGAATATGAACTGAAGGTCCGGCAGAAAGGACGCGTTCCTTCCTAATTTGTTACGGGTCTGTGGCTTTAACTAAAGCCTCCATATTGAACTGGAATCTGTAGCGGGGCGTCGAGCTAATTATATATTGAAACAACGCCAAGAGCTCTGTTTCAGAAGCCGGATATAGTAAAGTTGCTAACCTTTTGGCGTGATTTTTAGGCGGTAAAAGAAACATTAAAAATTCTGTGGTTGAGTATTCTGGTTCTAAGGAGTTTAACTGAACGATCGCCTCAGAATCATATTTGAGCTCCATGTCGGCTAAAATATGGAGCCTCCATATTTGAATATGAAGTCGCAACCGAACAGCCCCTTAGGCTCCTTAAAGGGCTTCCCTTGACTTACATTTTGTAACTTTGCACCCGAGTACCCCCTGGCTACGCGATCAACAGAGCGGCGCTCTGGAATATTACCATTGTTTTATCCATGTATCGATGTTATTGAATTTATCCCCAAATAGCTCTTAAAGTCTGAAGACGCCAAAATTCCGCTGGTCCCATAGAATCTTCTACGGATGTAGTGAGGAGGACCCATCGACCTAAAGTTAAGGTATCTAAGCTCGACGTTTGGGATGATTTGTTTGCCCCTAAGGGGAAATTGAGGGATAGCCCTGATCCAGCCTGTCTGATCAGAGTGTGGCTAAGGAGAAAAGAGGTGCTACAAGCTAGGGAAACCTTATCGGCTACACGTCAAACCGAGCCGTCCAGCATCAACTTCACGTTCTCGTGAGCCTCGCTGGTGTGAGGCATTTTATAACAGCCAAAAATTCAGGGAGGAACGACCCTATCAAACGCAGCTTGGAGTGTCTTTACTTTACTCACTCACTAGTTTTTGCCATTACCGCCCCTTTGCGCATGCTCCCCCTATCCACAACCAAAACCAATCACCACCACAGACGTCAGATCTCAGACCGCACCACAGCACAACATAGCGGTAACCACAACAGCAATAGCAAGAACTCCCTAGTGATATATTCTCAAGAACCTCACCCTATCGAATCTCTCACAACGACTTTTCAGCCTCCGGCTATATCAAGCTACATACACCAACCCCAGCAACTGCAGGAGAACAAAGGGTGGACCGAGCCCGGACCCGTTTTCACACCTCCCCACGTCATAAAGAAGCCGAGAAAGCTTGGTACGGTATACTCCCACCCTACCATGGCTTTATCGACAGAAGACAGCGTAAAAAGCGCGCTGATGAAATAATTCCCTCACAAAGTTCCACAGCCAGAAACATGAAAAGCGCTCCTAAGCCCCCCCCCGGATGATGCCGGAACCGGAAACGCCACGCCCCATAGGCAACGAAAACGCCATGCGCTGGTGAAGAAGCCCTGAGAGGGGAAACAAAGGAAAGAGAAGGACAAGAAGAAAAAGAAGTGGTGATGGAGGGTCCAGAACGGCGTTGCAGAGCTGTCCGCACGCATGAAATCCCTAGAAGTCCCGTGTTTCAAGGAAGCAGCTTTGACTTCCTTTGTCCTAATCCTATGCCCGGAGTCCAGGCACCGCCGAATCGGCAGCAGCAATCCCCATCCCGAGTCCATCCCAAGGTCTTTTCAACCCGATCCGAAACCTCAGCTCTCCAGAAATAGTTCTACGCTAGAAGCCAGAGACCACTTCTCAAGCCCTCAAAACCCGCTCTTCTCCAACCCCCTCTTCTCACCCGCCCCAAGCTGCTCCCCCGCAGCGCCCACCAACCCATCCTTCTCGCCCTTGTCCGCGCTCCCCTCCACCCCCTCCTCCCTCCGCCTCCCCATCCTCCCCAACCAAGTCTCCGCACTGACGATCGTCCCATCCACGACCGTGCTAACCTGCGCCATCATGTCGAGGCCCTCGCGCGCAAAAGCAAGCATCCTGTACGCGCCGCGGACCTCCTCGCCGCGGCCCTCGCGTTCTTCGCCCGCGGTGCTCTCGCCCGCGGCCCGCCACCGCTGCGGCACGCTCAGCAGCTGCCGCCGCACGAGCACGCCGGCGTTCTCCGGCAGCGCGCCGCCCGTGTAGCGCGACACGGACGAGACGACCGTCTTGAGCGTCTGCCAGATGTCGTCGGAGAGGTGCTTCATGCGGGCCGCGAGGGCGCGGACCTGCTCCTCCTTCTCGTCCACCCGCGCACTAGAGACAGTGGTGGTCAGAGCCGTGGCGGGCGCGGTGTTCTCGCCGCCTTCCTGCCGCGCGCGCATCGCTTTCTCGTAGTCGTCCAGCAGCAGCTTGAGGGCGTGCATGGCGGTGTCGACGTGCTGGGTCGCGGAGCGCAGCAGGCCGAGGCAGAACTTCAGGCTGCGCAGCGAGCCCTCGGACAGTGCGGCACCGAGGCCGGACGTCGTGATCATGAGCTGCGTGGGCCAGTTGACGCGGCGGTCCTGGGAACTGCCCTGAGTCTGGCTCTGGTCTTGGCTGGGCGGCGGGTCGACCACCGCGACGGCCGTGCTGGGAGTGGTGGCCGTTTCCTCGTACTGCGGCGAGCAGTGGTCGTCATATGCCGGCAGGGTGTCCGCGTACGAGCCCTGCGAGTCGCCGCGGGTGCGCGGGGTTGGGGTGCGGCTGCCGATTTCGACGTCCACGGGGTCAGAGCTCATGACGCGCCGACGCTTGTGGCCAGGACCGTCAGCCGCGTCGTCGCCCTGCTCGAGGTCGCCGGGCCGGCGGTGCCCACCTAGGTACCGACGCAGGTTCTTCTCAACGCCGGTGCGGCGGCCTACCGAGCTGACGGTGTTGGCGACAGGCGAGCCGATATTGCGCTCGAGTAGCTCGGCGCCGTACTGGATGAAGCGCGGAGAGTAGGATTTGGTGGTGGTGTAGGCGGATATCGAGCCGTTGATAGTACCGCCGAGCCAGGGATGATTGGAGGTGAGGAGGGAAAGGAGGGGTTCTGGTTCGTGGGTGCGGTCGCGGGGGAGATTTGAGTTGCGGTTGGCAGGAGACCGGACGAAGTCTGACATAGCATTAGCCAAGTGCCGATATAACAAGCATAGGTTAAGCCATAAAGTAGTGGTGGGTGGGACAGCTCAATGCCTCCAGAGGCCTTCGAGACTATTCCCCGGCGGCACTTCGCAGTACTAATAGGGCGTGACATATACAGGGCGGTGTACGGATGTTCGGTAAGGGTCCAAGGCCCCCCAACTGGTATATTTTAAGGTGTGGCCCGGTACTGCTGTGAAGCGACGTGATAAACATGAGACCAAAACTACTCACCTGGATTCCCCAACCCTGACAGTGCCTCAGCTGCTAGCCGAACATCAGGATCGTCCATGGAGATAACGCTGGCCGCCTTCTGGGTGTGCTGATCGTCTACGCTCGTAACGCTCTCGACCTCCATAGGACTGCCAATGTCAACCTCCGTTGAGTTGCGCGGCACCGTCGACGGCACCTGCGGGAAGTTTGTGCGGGATAATGGGTGGATGTAGTGCCATTGCAATGGATCAGCATGGGACTTCGGGTTCACATCGAGGCTACCATGGCCGGCATTGGCGGTGGAGGTGCGTGAGGAGGTAGTAGGCAAGTCCAATGACTTGATGCCAGGCAAGTGGTGTCTTGTAGCTGTCGCAATGGACGGGAGGTCACGGCGAGGGACGGAGGGCAGGTGGAGAGTATCAGGCTCGTGTGTGTAAGCCGGCGGCCTCTCCTGCTGCATGTTGGAAGGTGGAGTGGCTCGCAGAAGCCAGAGCGACTGGGGGGGTGGTGACGTCGCAAGAGCAAGCCGAGACGGGTAATCAGAAGACTGAGAGAGTTGCCGTGCTCAGAAAGCCAAAGCCACTTGCTCAGCTCCCCTGGAAGGAAGTCGTCCGGCAAACGGGGGAGGGGGGAGGAGTAGAGACGGCAGAAGGGTGATTTGGTGCTTTCTAATTTGGCCCGGTGTTGGGTTGGTCGCAGTCACATGCAAGACGAGAGACGGGTTTCGCTTAAAAGAGCCTTGCAGCTTGTTGCATGTGGAAACGACGGCTGTCACAAGCGCCGCCGAAGAACTTTCTCTCGCCCGCGCAGCTTCGGCTCTTCTATATAACAGCTGAGCGGAAGTAGACATGGATAAGGCATAAATAGACGCAGTTTTACTATATTCGAGATTCATCTCACTCCTCCCGCTAGTTGGAGCGCAGGGCGAGACATGGGGGTGATTGGTTTTCTGCCACACCATTTTCTTGGTCATGTCAACAGCATGGAGCTCCCGCTAATTATTTCCCCACGAGTACAACCACCACTGCAGCCACTATAACTACTGCAATGCCCCGGCTTCAACGCGGCCAAGCCTACATTCAACCATTGGGACACCACTAGATGATCGCAATAACATTTGAGCATCACTATGGCTCTCGTGCTGCTGCTGTTGTCGGTGGAAGAAAAAGCCGATCTCTCTACACGTGCGTCACCACGAACCGAGAGCTCAGAAAAAACAAATTGGGAAGATGCATGAGAAATGATGCGGGATGATGAGAGAGGCTGTTTCAACCTCATCCAATCTCTTCCTTCTCTGCTCGACTAAAGCTTATATTCAATCGAGCAGCTACAAACGTCACCCAGACTTCAGCTTCACTGCATGTGTGTTCCGGTGAGCTATCTTCGGATAATTATCCCGTGTCTCGACGGCCACAGCATCTCCCCAATCCCCTGCCGCCGTTTTCAATGCCACTCAATTCAACCGAGCGCAGTTATCGCGGCTAGCTGAACCTCTTGACAACACAGCAGAAGGCCCTGCCAGCTCCTTGGTCCGTGGAGATCGCCGCTCGAAAATCTCTGCAGGTAGCCTGGTCTCCCCCATGTGAAGTGGGATAAACATCACAGGCTACGACAAACCTCGATCACAGGCCCAGCAGGCCCGCTTTACCTCAAGCAACCGAACCCGCACTGCCTCAACGAGGCGGTCAACATGTTCAACCCATCGTGAGGTGAGGACCGGGGCAGCATGGTCCCACGACCAGTCAAAAGCGGAAGTCACTTTCAGCAGTTTCGAAGCTTTTGACATCGCCAAGCCTAACCCATTATACTCGGGTCCGAACAACTCCCGACCCCATCTCAATATCATGCCTTCCTCTCTCTCTCCCCAACTGCGGGTCCAGACCGCATGCGCCCTTCAGCAGCTCCTCGTAGCCATGGTGCAAGACGCCACCTGGCGATTCGCGCCCGTCGACTCGCATGCTCACATGTTACGTGAAGCGAGCTTTGACATTTGGCATGCACGAGACGGTGGAGAAGGGCCTTGCATGCCATGGGGAGGGCCCTGCAATAGGACAGCAGCCTTGCCCAAAATATGTGATATCGCGACAGGTTTAGGTTTTTCTCTAGGGCCAGGCGCTGGCCCTTTCGTTCCACACTCATGACTGAATCGCGCTCGGCTCGGGACGAGAAGTGGCTTCGCTCGAAGATCAACGGTCTCGACGGAGTAATCATGGTGGGGGTGGATTCTGACCCCGGACCCTGGTCCTGTAGACAAGAGATGAGGATGGTTGTAGCCGCTGTGTGCGATGAGGAGATATTTAGAATTAGGTGTAGATGGGCGTTACGAGCAGGTATTTGAGCTTGTGAGTTCTAACTTGTAGGTTGAGGCAGACGCTCCCCCGCTAGGGAAGATGTGTGGACATAAACTTAGTTGACAGCCGTGTCATGTTGAGGTACTGCAGCCGATGATGTGTCCATTCAATGGCTGAGGTTTGATAATCAAAACCCTCGCACTGCTCTACATCTGACGCCGTTAATCTTGCATTCCCTTGACGGGTATTCTAAGAAACATACCACGCCTTACCGAGACCCTGAAAATACGCCACCATTTACTTTCCGGACTCCAAATTTACCCAATACAGTAGTGACGCATGATCAGTGACATCCAACACCCCCATACATAGCCAATAATAGTAATAAATCCCTGATCTTCAATCCTCGCCCTACGCCAAGCCAAGCCACGGAACTACCTTGGCGCGAGACCGCAGCGAAAACGCCAATTCGTCAATGACAACCTTCTCACCGGTCCACGCTCTCAAACGAGCCGACCATCGCAACATCCTCGCCGGTAAGGTTGGTATACTCCACTTCTTTTAGCGCAACAGCTTTCTTCGCAGGCGCGTATTTTACTATAAACTTAAGCAGGTCAATCCCAGTTTGCTCTGCGGCTTGAGTTAAACTCGTGATGCCAGTGACTTTACGCAGCTCTTCCACGCTCTGCGGAGGTGAGATTACTAGCGCCCTAATGACCACATGCGAAGCAATAGAATCGACTGGCTTGCCAAGAGTGTGAGAAAGCCGGGCGCGCAGAGCTGTCAGAGCCGAGGAAAGACGGCGGGAGGAGGGCGAAAGGGTTTTCGGATCAGGCGCCGTCAGCTGAGGAGCAGCTGCCAAAGAATTCGGGGGGTTGATAGGGCGTAGAGCAGTACGCTGGCGATGTTGCAGCGGGGGAACTCCGGTAGAGGATGATAAAATCCCCTGGTTCGGTGCCGGTAGAGAGACCATTTGCTGCGCAGGCAAACCCGGCGACGGCAGCTGCGCGGCGGTGAATTTGTGCACAACGGCAAGCCATTCTGCGGCGTAGCGGGATGGCTGGTGAGGGTTGGTAGCTGTTGATTTACGGAGATCCTCAAGACGTTGCGGACGTAGTTGCGCGATACGCTTTAGAGTGTGGTCGATAGCTATTTTATGGTACTCTACGTTGTGCCGTGTAGCTAGCTCTACCCTTCGTTGGCACAGATCGGCAAAGAGTTCCGCTGAGACTGGGTCTAGAACGGGTTCGTCTTCACTCGCTTGGTTTTGATTCTCATGTGGTTTGCTTCCTGCATTCTCTCTTTCCACCTGGGACTTGTCAAGACTCTTCTCTATGTAGACTTGCGGAAGTTGAATTGGCCGATACAGTTCCGCATGGGCAGGGCGTGGTGGTATTGGATCCATTTTCGTTCTTTTCGCTTCCATACAATGGTAGAGCATAAAGCCAGCATAAGCATCATTGGCTGCATACTGGATCTGCTTCTGGTTGAGGGGTTTGCTCCATTTACTCATCCGCACTTTATCTTTTAATAGTGGTAGGTGCAAGTGCTCCTCGACCTGCTTTCTCAATGCCACCAGGCCTTTGTTGACTTGACTAGGTGAAGTGGCTGCATACTTGACTAGCCTGTAGAGATAACTCAATTCAAATAGGCCGCGTGGCCGCAATCCAAAATACTCTCTTAGACGTTTCCCATCAGCGTAGTTGATAGAGACGCCTGTTTTGGTGATGTTTGGTGATTCGATGATTTTTCGTAGTGAAGGCGCAATGAGTTCCTCGGGTGTGAAGCCTGCATGCAAGCCAATGTGAAAGAGAGCAATTCGGCTCTCACTGGCTATCTGGATAACAGAAATCCTCTGCTGGAGTGGCCCTGTGTCAGACTCCCATTCCATATCGAAGCCGAGAACTTTCTCATCAAGAAATTTCTGGGCGATGATTTCGGAAGTGGTTCTGGACTTGCAATAATCAATTTTCACCGGCTGCATATTGGGCCCGCAATACAATGAATGGCTCCAATAGGGTTTTTGTGAGTCAGCGGCTCTTGACCTCCCTTGGGGCGCTTTTTCCAGTATTTGAGGTGATCGCATCCGGAATGACAGAGGCCAGCGAGTCGGTTTCTCTGAGGCATCTCCAGCTTTGGAAATAGCTGAAGGTGTCGCGGCCATTCGTGTAGTAAACCAACTAAAATTCCAGCGCAGGATCTTACTAAGACGGTCGAGTAACATAAGAATAGGTAATGATGTAGAGACGGTGTTTACAGTTTACGACAACAGGGGCACAGGGGGGCGCAGGATAAGCTTGAAGTTTAGCCTCTTTAGGACTTAGGCTTGCAATCCGAAACCAACGTCTACCCTACAGGTACAGATATCTTACAGCATGTCCTGCTCACTATTGATAAGTTAATAATGCTTCTACTCGGAAATTCAATACGCATATAACTTGGCTTCCCAGGCACCCAACGCCTACGATAACAATCAGCATCTCAATTCGAAAACCAATCGACCAAGGCCAAGACGCCGTGCTGTTTGAAAGGTAACACTAACAACAGGACACCAGGGATACCCATCTCGTCTTCTACGTATGCCCCACACTCGCCTACCACCCATGCCCACAATTCATGCCCGTTGAAACATCACAAGCCTCCAGCTTACGCATCCACAGCGTTCGAGGGTCGGAGGGTTGCACATCTAAACAAGGCTAGAAATATATTTCATATTCATAGGCTTAGTAGCACCTCTATAGGGTATAGCTACCACTACCTCTAAGCGCGCAAACTTACTGACAATCATCCTGCGTGCCAGAACAGATGTACAGAATGTGCATCCGAGAGAAGAAGGAAAGCGACTTGGTCGCAGAGCCAAAAGATCTTCGCACCTCCAACCCCACACCCTCCAACCCTCCAAAAGTTTGAGGAGCCAGCTCTCAACCTACAACACCGCCAACCCTAACGCGCCCGCAACCATAGCCGCCACTCGCCTCCCGGCAACCCGCTCCCCCCCACCGCCGCCCCCTCAAACGGCAACAAACTATTCCTCGCAATCCCCCGGCTCGCCGTCGTGCTAGCACTTGCACTCCTACTCCTACTCACTACCTGACTCTGAACACCTACCACAACAAAGAAACCCGCCGCAACCAGATCCCCAGCCCCGTCGCGCTCACGAAGCTCTGCAAATCGAACCCGATCCTGCCCGACACAGCAGCGGCCCACGAAACCGGGACGTCGAGGCCGGTGGGCTGCTGGAAGAGGAACTGCCATAGCGGTGACCGATAGGTAGGGTTTCGGCGGCGGCGAGGGGCCGATGTAGGGCGCGGGGCTGGAGTCGGCGGATGCGAGGAAGACGGTCCTGTTGGCGGCTGTGGTGCGCGGGGCAGTGGCTTTGATACCGGTGTTCATGCAGTGGAGAGGGGTTTGGCGTGTTCCGTTTGCGTTGCGGGAGGGGCTGTTGGGGGGTTTGGGAGGAGGCGGGAGGGGGCGGGGGTTGGCTTACAAGTCGAGGATAGGTTGGGGATAGAGGGAGCGGGGGAGGGGAAGGGGACGACGTACCTATCATGATGAAGAGGAAGGTCCCGGAGGGGTCGATTCCTGTTAGTCTGATCGTGGGCTGGCTCTGGGTTACTGTTGCATAATGAGCCACGACCTCTTTGGATAGGAGATGTAGGATTCCTACTTACTAGCCTTCGCCAGCGTTATCCCCACTTTGAATTAAACATGACATCCAGATGTGTAGTGACAGACGGCGTGAAGCCGGCCGGTGTTTGCGCCTGCGAAACACCAACCAAGCCCACCAAAAATAGCCCACTGCTCTACAACCGCATTTTCAAAAAGATGGGAAAAGAAAAATCTGGGAATCCATTAGATATGCCGGAATGGGCTTTGTATATATCCGCGCGCTGAAGCACGCGTGGCGCGAAGCCGGTACAGGCAAAACTCCTTAGTACGATATGGGCTCTGGTGCCAAATGCATCGTAATACCAATGGTATTGTTGTATTAAGAGTCGCGTGTAGCGTGAATAAGGTAAAAACTCAATAAAAAGTGGTTCTTAAAGCCTAAAGGGTTAGAATTTCCTCCTTACGGGCCAGGTATACCCCCTTCCCATACAACTGGTTGTGCCGATATTGGTGGTAGAGCTTAACGATATCGTCGAAAGTTAGATAATCGTTAATTACACCAAAAAGTCTTGATTAGGGCGTGTAGATCGTAATACAAAATATATCGTTATCCCATCGTGTGTTTTTCGACACCGGGCGCACAGCCGGCAATTGTCCCTATATAATTTTATATGGGAGACGTTAAAGCGTCGAGACCGTGCCATCCCTGCAACAACCCCTGTTACAGCATCTTCTCTCTATAATATCTTTACAATTACTTATCGGATAGTGCACAGAGGCATACCCTTAAAATTGCCCTTTTAAGCTCTATAACTTTTATATATATTATTTCCCAAAATACGTAGTGGTTAGGTCGTTGCCCCGCGAGCAGTTTTAGCGCCAAACTAAAAGTGCATGAATCTACGACACACAATGGGATATCCCTTCGCACGGTGGCGTCCACAGCTGGGCGCCAAGAATAGGAACACCGTGCTCACCTGTACACAGCCGCATGTAAACAGTTCAATATATAGTCAATTCGCACCCAAATTCAACGATTTCTGGACCAAATTGATGCTACAATATGCCTGCGACATTCTCTAATAATATTAACTTTGTGAAGAAGGACCCAAAACCTAAAAAGAAGCCAAAGCAGCCACCCCTAGCGCCTTGGCTAGTGCTTGCATTTGAACCCCTCCAGATAGACAACTATAACAACCACGGAGTACCTAATATACCTGCTAGTCTTAATTAGCATGATCCTCTTACCCTATTCCGCCTATTCTTCAGCAATATAATGGTGGATAAAATGGTGGACTGGATAAATAAGCATGCCGCTTCTTATGCACCTAGTAAGAAGGACATATAACTAGGCCGCGCGCGCCCGTGGAGGCCTACAACTAGGAGAGAGCTATATATATATTTTGGGGCTGTTATATATATAGGCGTAGTAGTGCAGCTAAATGTAGAGGACTATTGGGGCTATTATAAGGAGGGGGCATTAGATTATCTAAAAAGCTTTATCTCTCTTATTAGGTTCTAGTAACTAGATTGGTATATATAAGCTAGCTCTATGCCAGAGAATAGTTTCCAGGCTATATTTAACCGCGTAGATAAGCTCTTAAAGCATCTATAAGTACATTACCGGCGCTTCTAGGCCCTAGGACCTTATCTAGCTGTAGATAAGACGATTAAGAGGTTTATAGGCAGGGCACCTAAGATTGTTAATATTCCATTAAAGCTAAAGCCTAAGGGCTTTAAGATCTAGGTTCTAGCTAATTAAGGCTATATTCTAGATTAGCTATAGCATGCTAAGGGCGATAAGAAAGGCCTGGTTAACCTTAATAAATCTTTCCTTAATAAAGGCTTTTTAAAGACTTAAGCTATAGTGTTGGATCTCCTTATATAGCGCGACCCCAATATAAACCTCCCCCTCTATCCTCCAAACAAGCACATAGTTTGGCTAGATAATCTCTTTACTAGCATAAAGCTATTCAAACGACTACAATCTCTCGGCATAGGAGCGGCAGAAACTATAAGGACTATCCATATAAAACAAGAGGAGATGGGGGATAAGGCTATAGATATATAAGAGGACGTAGAGGAGAATATATAAGGGAGGACAATGAGCAAAACGAAGGTGCCTACTGAGAGATTCTCTACATCGCTTACTAACCTTAAACTTGTCTATAATACCCAAATTCTATAGGGCCAGCTTTACATAAAGCTCTCTAAAAGTTACTAGGTAATGGAGTTTACTTAAAAGGACACTACAGTAGTTTTATTTATGTCTATAGTCCATAATAGTAAGCTAATCTCTTATTCTATGGCATCCTAGGTCTTAACAACATGCTATAAAGCTGCTGACATTATACATCGCTAGGTTAATTATACATTGCAAAGCTTTAAAAAAAGCCCTCCACTATAGCTACAGGCTACGCGCAGACTAAGAAGGCGTTTGGAGAGGCTACTAGGAAGTAGCTTAACATACCAGAACATATAGATAAGTATAACCTTTATATATGCGCCGTCTATAGAGTAGACCAGCTACAGTCCTACTATACTACCTAGCGTATCCACCGGAAGACCTAAAAGCCTCTATTTTCGTTCCTCCTAGATATAACTATTAGAAACTACTACCTACTCTTATTCTATAAGCTAATACTAGGCATATAAGGTACCTAAAAAAAACATATCTTTAGTTCCGCAAGGACCTCTACAAGGCCCTTCTTAGCGCCTTAACACGGCCACAAGAGCCAAGAGGGAGGGCAACAGATAGGAAGGCTACAATGGATATCACGTGGAGGCCCATAAGAGAGTATTAGCTTATAAAGCTTTTTAAGAAGCCAAAAAACTGCTCTATATACGTTAAAACCGGACAGAAGGTTACAAATAAGAACTATACCAGCCGGAAGTCTCTCGCGGACCTCTTAGTTAACACAATATGGAAATTAAGTAGTAGTAAGGACTAGAAACGACCTCAGCGTCCTCCACGGACTCAGTATAGGTGTACAGCTTATTATATTCCTTTCTATACGGTTCAAGGCAATAAAGGCTCAATTTGCACGGGCTAGCAGGAACATCAAGCCAGGCTCAACACCAAGGAATAAGCTATATAGCTCTACGTGCTCCAAAATCAATTGCTTCATCTACGTGTAGTCCTCATCACGAGCCCTAGAATCAGGGCCTCTAATTAGCTAAGTCCTTATCGATAGCTGTGGACGCAAACCACCGTGCGAAGGGATACCCGTTATCTTAATAAAGAGTTTTGCCTGTAGTGGGCCTAAGGTATATTGTACAGCCCGCTGCGATGCAGATAGGCCTCTGTAAGGCATCGGCGTGCAAAAAGATTACGTATAACTACTATTGCTGGGCGATGGTACAGTATTTGGAACCCAAAACGTGTGAGGTGAGAAGAACCGGCTTGGTACGACGCTGGCTAAATGAAGCCGGTATAATTTCGTACCCTTGCAGCAATACAGAGTGGCGAAGGTTACGGGAAAGAGGGACTTCTGTGTTAGCTTGCGATGCACCCCATGAGGGAATAGAGTGGTTACCGGGAGATTTTAGCCGCTATAAGGTTCTCCCGGATTATTAAAGAGATAAGAAGAATAAGACGGGTTATACAATAATCTAGCATATTCCAGACCTACTAAGAAAAGTGCGCAGTAAGCAAGAGAGATAAACTTGGTAAGCCATTCTCTAAGTATTTTAACTTAATAATACGACTTTAATAAGCTACCATATTTAGGCTTTTATTAGAGACAGCATTAAATGGTTGGACGAAGCCCTGTGTTCCTGAAATTTTACTGTATATGTTATGTATGTTGATAATCTTTATCATTACAGTCGTAAGCAAGAATTAGATAGGCTCTGAGATAGGTATGGATATATATAACTTGGGTGAAAACGGGATTAGTTACGTGAGTGAGATAATACTCTGACGTGAAGCTGTTGAGAAGCCGCGTGGCCTCGGTGGTCGGTTATGCGCCTACTAATTACATCATTGTTATGGAAAAGATCTTGCAGACCCGGGCTATTTATTCTCTTTGGGGAAATAATTCTGTTTAAATTAGCGTCGTAGCTCTCCAAATTCATCGGTAAAACCAGCCTTCCGGCCCTAAAGACGTCTTTCGAGGATAGTGCTGCTAATTGTCCAAGCCCTCTCGCAATACCCACGAATGCTCTACACTTCCTCTCTTTGGAGTATTTATTACAGGCTTCGGCAAAGACGACAGATAATGCTCAGAGAGTGGTAGCACGAGCTCTCTCGCCGCGATATGAGAAGGTACTTTAATTATAGGCGAGTTTGTCGAATTTTCGCAATGGATCTTTTCAGCTGGGCAGGTATCAAGACAAATGACATAAGCTAGCTGATAGGTAGAGACACAGAATTGACTAAGTGATCTGTTTTTATTCAAGGTGGCTCTAAGAGCCCTAATATACATAAGGAAAATAACCCTAGTTCGACCTTCGGTGTCCGTAGTCGTTCGGTGTCCGACACCTCAGCAGTAAAGCTACCTCCGTGGCCAACACACCCCCTTAAATCTAACGTAGAGCGGCAGAGCTGGATTACCGGATTAGGCAGTTGGGATAGACGACCTGGTGGTAAACTTTACTACTGTCCGAGTGTTAATTTATTAGGTGTCTGATATCGCGGAGCCCTACCACTTTAATGAATTTTTGATGATTTTGCTTTAAGAGAGCTTTAGTTAGTCCGTCTGCAGCTATTTCGCTTATTAGCACCCATTATATAACAAAGCTTCCGTTTTGGACCTCTTGGCGAAGCTATAATTAATAGATATTTATATATTGGAGCTTTATAGATACTGTAGGAGTCTCTTTTATTATAATCCGTACTAACTACTAATTGTCACAATTAATAATAACGTCCTGTTCTGGATTAAATTTAATGGCTTTAAAGATCCGAACTATATACTTGACCTCTCTACTAACATAAGAGAGAGCCAGGAGTTCTGCCTCTATAGTAGATTTAGTAACTACCTTTTATCTAGTTGCCTGCCATACTATAGGCCCATTAAATAAGCTTATTAAGAAGCCCTATAAGCTCTGTCGTGTTAGAGTATTGTTAGTAAAGCTGGTATTAGAAGCAGCTTTTAGAACCTAGTTTATCTTATATGGCGTGACCGTAGAGAATTTAAGAGCGAGGTATCTGGTATTATAGAGATAGGTAAGCAATCTGTTAATCTCCGTAAGATAAGCTAGCAACGGATTTTATAAGAACTTAGCTAGCCTGCTAACTAAAAAGGCAATGTCTAGTTGTGTAGTAGATGCTAGATATGTTGCAGAACCTATACAACGTTAATATCCTTTTATCTAATTCGGCGTAGCTTCTTTCTTATATAGTGTTAATTCCTAGCCTAATAGTGGTGTAGCTAATAGCTTTAGATATTCTAGATAGTATATTAAGACTAGCTTCTTAAGATATTAATCTAGACAGAGCTAGAGCTTTCCCTTTTGTTAATCTTATATAATACGAGTATTTAGGAATGATGTAAATTAAGGTATTTGGCGGATCTCGAATCGATCTTATAGCTATTTTAGGATGTCCTTTATCTGCTAACGGCAGCTTGGGTGTCCTATAATTAGGATGTTGTTAATATAGAAGAATATAAAGATAGGTTTAGTAGGGTGTATATAGAGACACGGCTTGTTTAGTATAGCTTTTAAACCCATGCTTTACAGAGCAGTAGACATTTCTAAAAACTATAATTTAGGAGATTTCCGAAGTCTATATATTACCTTTCTTAGATGGAGAGAGAATCTAGGTAGTAGGTTTATACCCTTAGGGGGAATAAGGTAGACCTTATTATTAACTAAGGTATTAACGAAGGCGTTAACGGCGTTAATTTATATAATATTAAGGTTGAAGCCAGCAATGAGAGCGTATAGTAGACGGAAGGTTTAATAGGCTACCGTTATAGCTTTAACCTCCTTTTATAAGACTACCTAAAGGTCTTTATAGGCAACTAGACAAGCCTTAAATCTTATAATAAAGCTATCTAAATTTTCCTTGTATGTAAAGATCTATATAGTAGGAAGTTAATAAACCTTCTTAATTAGCCGTACCTCGTCTTAGGTCTACTTTCTGGTTAAGCCCTTTATCTTAGTATAAGCAGCTGCTTTAAACTCTATAGCGTACTTATAATTAAGTATCTCTTTTTATGACTTTGGTAGCAGTAGAAAGTTGTTTTAATGTCTATACGTCTTTATAGCAGTAGTATAAAAGGCGTGAGCTAATGGTGTTGTATCTAGATTAATAAGATTATCACCGTTATTAATTTAAACTATAAAGGCTTGTTATTGTAGATCCTAATTTAGTATATCTTTTTTCTTTACTATAGACCGCTTTTTATGGCTAGAATGTTTCTTACCCCCTAATAATAAGCCTGCTATTATTTAAGGTTCGGAACGAGGTATAGGATCTATAAATAGTAGTTTAGTAACTTTAGAAGATGACTAAGTGGTAGATAATATCTATAGCGTAAATACTATAGTAGATGGTAATTGCTAAGGCGCTAAAGGCGCTAATAGTATAGACAGTTCTAGAGTTAGCTCTGGGGTAGGTAGCTAATAGAGTTCTTCTATTAAGATCTATGTAACGGAACCTTGTAGCAGGAACTACAGTGGGTCCTATTATTAGGCTAGGTATGTAGGTAAGAACAGTATCAACAATATAATAACAACTGGTGGAGTAGTTGCCTAACAGATTAACTCTAATTGTATTCTAAGATTCACTACAAAGAGAGAACTATCTGGGTAGGGACTATGGTCCTTTAAATATATAACTATACGCCTAAGAAATCCCTTCGCTCCGTAAGGTATGTGTGCTCTATATACTCTGTACAGATTACATAGATTATACAGATTATATAGATTATATTATATAACCTTAGCTACTATTCCTTGTCACATAGTTCTACTGGATCTATTCTGGACCGTGCCTATATTAACTAACTAGCTTCCTCCAACTCTTCTCCAAGTAGTTGTAATATTGTACTTAAGCTGTCCGTAACACTATCTCCCTTCTCTTTATCTTTGTCCTTGAAGATTCCTAACATCTCCAAGTTATCTACTAGAGGTGTAATGTCCGTTTAATTAGTCTAGTTAATATCCTTACTTATTATACCTAAAGCATCTTTTTCTTCTTCTATAGCTTGCTAGTTTTGCACTATTGCTACAATCTTGTTTTTGGGTAAGATAATGCCGTCTCCGTGTTCTCGCTATATAAAAGAGGGGTTGGTTTGTATTGCGTTAGCAAGCCCTTTATCTTAACAACCGTCCTCTTATTTAGAGTGTACTAAAGCAAACGTTTAATTGTCCTATAACGTCCGCTCTATCTCTAACGCTAAGTATGCGCGTCCTATAACTCTTAACAGTCTTTGGGTTCCCTAAGTAACTTATTATAGGGTCTTATGTTTAATCTGCCGCTACAAAACTTAACAATGAGCTTTTGGCCTCCCTTATAGAGCTTTAACGTACTTATGCTGCTTATGAGGCGTACTTGTCTACCTTAGCGCGTTTTCTTTGTCTTAAGAAGGTTTGTGAGAAGGTCTGTTCCAAAAAGTAGAAACTAGTTTAATAGGGTCTGTCCAAGCTAGGTAATAAAAGAACTGGCTCTCTACCTACAAGGGAAATAACTCTAAGTAGCTCGGCAATTGCTCCTCTTGGGTCCCCCTTAGGTAACTTATTTTTTAGTAATCCTTTCTTATTAATATTGCCTGACCTACTTTCTTTTAATACTCCTATACCTTTCCTATAGCGTTCTCTAGGTTGCTTAGTGGTTTCTAGGTAGTCTTACTATAGCCTATCTACTTTACTTTATACTATGTTTTGTTATCTACGTCCTTGTAACTAATGATCTTTAAAACTTGCTATTTGTCTTCTTCTTGTCCTCTATACGTGTCTGCCTTGTAAACTAGTGGCTTAATATCTCCATATGCTAGTTCTAGCATCGCGATATATTATATAGGGTAGATCGTTATTTTGGCTAGTAGGTTTAACTTATATGTGACTAATAAAATTCTTTACTTAACTTTAAAAGGTCCTAGTCTAACATAGTCTAACTTCTTGCTTAGCCGTCAACTCTTAAAATTTTTATATAGTAGCTACACTTTATCTCCCTCCTTTAGATCTAGTCCCTTAGATCTCTTAGTATTATAGTACCTTTTTATTCGCTCTTGTACTAGTTTAGCTGTTTCTATAAGGGTTATATAAAGATTTATTAACGTCTCCATTCTTTATTTAGCTATGCTACTCGTTTTCTTTACTTAGCGTAGTAATAACGACGTTCTTAGCTTATACCCGTAATTCGCCCTAAATAGTAATGTCCCTATTTTTTCTTGTGGTATTGCATTGTATGCAAACTATATAACTGGTAATAATAATACCCAATTATTCTATGCGTAATTAATATAATGCCTTAGATACTGTTCTAGTGTCTAGTTTAGTCTTTCCGTTTATCCGTCCGTCTGCGGATAATATGCTATAGAAGTTGCTATATAAACTCCCTATTCTACTAGAAATACTTCCTAAAACACTGCTATAAATCTTATATCTCTGTCTAATATGATTTTATCTAGTGCTTTATGTCTTACAAACACTTCTTTTATATAGATTCTAGTAACGTCTTCTGCTAATATCTCTTTAGTGTATGCTATAAAGTATCCCCACTTTATTAGCTTGTCCACTATTACTAAAATCGCGTTATAATCTTATCCTATAATAGGATCTCTTAACTTTGGTAACTTAATAATAAAGTCCTATAATATAACTTCCTATAGTCTTCCTGGTGTCTTAACAGGTTATAGCCCTCCATATAGCTTATACCTTGTTGGTTTGTTTCTTTAGCAATTTGGATATTTTTTTATAATTTATCTTGCTAATCCCTAGATTTCTTAAATAATATACTTCTCCTAAAGTCTTAACACTAGTCCTATAGACCTATTATGTCCTTATATTATTCCCTTATAGAATTCCTTAATAAACTCTTCTATAATAGACTTAGGCATATACGTTGCTTCTCTGTTTTTATATTGCTCTAAGTCTGGATTCTCTGCCTATACTTCTTAGATCTTTTATGTTTAATTACTCTTTAGTAATTTATAGATCTGACTTTCCTTAGTTGCTATAATTTTTGGGTAATTATACCTAATTAATCCGTCTTAATCTTTTCGCAATAAAGCTCCTAATGGCTTTTCATTACTTTATAGTTTAGTTTTTCGGCTTAGAGCATCTGCTCGTGCATTGTCTATACCCTTAGTATGCTAAATTTCGAAATGGTATTCTATAAGCATTTCCGCCTATCTAACCTATCTTTAGTTAAGTTCCTTTGTTATTAGGAATCTAGTAAGGTTCTTATAGTCCATTTTAACCATAAATGGTTTCTCTATGCCTTATAAGAATGCTCTTTATTTCTTAAGTACTGTAACTATACCTAACAACTCCTTGTTATAGATGTTGTAGTTTAACTCTAGTGGTGTTATCTTCCGACTATAGTACGCTACTGGATGCCATGCGTCCTGGTGCTTCTATAGTAAGTATACTTCTAGTGCAAAGTCTAATACGTCTGTCTTAATAACCGTTTCTAATTTTGGTTGATAGATCTTAAGGACTAGCTCTTAGGTAAATAACTCTTTAAGTTCCTAGAATAGCTTTTTTTACTTACTACTTTAAATCTATAGTTCCTTCTTCTTTGTTAGCCTTATAAACGGCTTAATACTTTTTAACTACTATGCTATAAACCTCCTATAGTAGTTACAAAACCCTAGAAACAACCTTAACTGCGTAACATTCTCTAGTTCTTGCCAACTTACTATAGCTTTAACTTTCTTTGGGTCTATACTGATTTTTCCTAGTTTGATAATAAATCCTATAAAATTGGTTTTCCTTATAAAGAACTCGCATTTTTTAATTGCTACTAGCATCTGTTCTTCCTATAGTCTCTTTAAGACCTATTTAATGTGTTCTCTATATTCTCCCTTATTCTCTAAGTAAATGATGATGTTATTAAGATATACTATAATAAACTTATCTAGGTGTTCTCCTAATACACTATTAATTTGCTTCTGGAACGTTGCTAGCGCGTTTATAAGCCTGAATTGTATAACTAATGGCTTATATAGTCCTTCTTTTGACCTAAAGGCTGCCTTCTACTCGTCGCCTTCCTTGATCCTAATTTAATGGTACGCCTACCTTAGATCTATCTTTATAAAGATTTTCGCGTTGCCTATCCTATCTTAGATTTCGCTAATTAAGGGTAAAGAATACCTATCCTTTCTAGTGATGCTGTTTAACTGTCTGTAATCTATGCATATTCTAAGTTTTCCGTTTTTTTTTAGGATAAATAATACTGGATATCCTGCTAATAACTGCAATGGTCTAATATATCCCTTTTATAAGTTTTCCTGGATAAACTCCTTAAGTGCTACTAACTTGGTTTCAGTAAGCTTATAGATTGGAAAGAACTTTAGACTTATTTTTTCTTCTAGTTCTATTTTATGGTTTTATGCTGTATATTCTAACAGCTTCTTACTTTCTAATAACCATAGTTTTTTGCTATACTTGTGGTATCTTTTTGGTATATGACTTAAGCCTTACTTAGTCTCCTCGTACGTTGCTTTAACTTGGTATTATACTAACTTGGTTTACTGTTGCGCCTTATATTATTAAGTATTCTTAATATTGACCTAACCTATAACCTAATCGATTTTTGGATTGTACTCCTATAACTAAGGCATTCCTAATATCGCCTTATCCTGTCCTAATGGTAGGATATTAAAAGACATTCTGGCTGGTCTTCCTTTAATGGTTAACTAAATAGGTCCTGTTTTAAGATTAATAACGCCTCCTCTATAGGCTATCTAATCTCCTAAAATTATTATAAGTGGATATGGGTGTTTCTTCTGTCTATATAGTAACCCTATCCTTTCCACTGCTTTTAGTGACACGTGGTTCCTTATTGCTTTACTATCTATTAACGCTTTAAACTGCTAATCTTACTACTTAACTTATAAGTTTAGGTGTCGTTCTTGCATTCCTTTAAGGGTTTAAGGCTCTAACACTGGTTTCCTTTGGTCCCATGCGCCTCCCCTTTTCCTAACTATTGGCTGCTAGATCCTATTTATACTTAGTCTAACCTTAGCCAATACTTAGTTTATTTCTTTTCCTCTATGTGCTATGGATAAGTGTTTTCTAGGCACTTCCACTACTATTATCTATCTAGGTATTCTTCTGTAAGGAATCTTTTAGGTTAAAGTGTTAAGTCTCCTTAACCTTATACTTCTACTAGGTGCCATCTATGCATATACTTAGCGTCCCTAAATCGCTTCTCTTCTGGTGCCTAATATATCCTTACTAGGTACTTTCGGTTCTTATCCTTTAGTGCTCTATATATGTTATAGGAGTTATCCACATAAGCTATTTACGATAGTATATAATGCGCTAAGTAACTTAGGTCTACTCTTGGTTTATCTTTACTTTTAAGTTTAAACCTATACCTAGTTGACCTAACCACTGGTATCTCTATTGCGGGTACTAAGATTTGTCGTTTACTTCTCTAGTCCCTAAATCCTTCTTCTAGGTTCCTTAACATCATAATTAATGCCCCTTTAATGTAACTTATGCGTTTTTCTATAATAGGTTGGTCTTGGACAACTTTTTTATTTAGTTATATATAAAAGTCTTCCTATTTATTGTTGTGTCGTTGCCTATACCACTTTCCATACAACTGGTTTAGTGTGTATGGTTTATCTATAAGAAAGTACCTTGTTATCGCTGCATTATAACATCCTTTGGTATGTCTTTCTTTAAACCTAGTTAGGATATCTAGATCCTCTTCTTGTTCCAGTTTATCTAACCACTTTACCCTAGGTGTCCCTGCACTTAGCCTATTAATAACTCTTTATACGGGTGCTCTGTCCCTTATATAACCTGGCATAGCTGTCCTTTTGTCTAGCTTTTACTCTTGCTATATGATAATTCTTGTCCTAAACTTATCTATAGTTTCTTATTTTCTGCGTCTTGCAGCTAGATCCTTAAAATTGTCTTACTTCTTAATCACTATATTAACTTTTTAATCTTTAGGCTAAATACTGGGTTTACCTGGAACTGCTATAGCCCTTATTCGTTTTTTGAAATCTTGGTTACCTAATAACGTTCTTATTTGTTCCCTAAACTCTTGGTTCTTAAACTTGCGTCCTATACTTATTTATTTGTTACTAAACTAAGTCACTGCTCTTTCCTATCAGTTTTTGTCCGTTGTGGGTTCTAGAGCTATCCTCGTCACACCTTATAAGTCTAGAGCCTTCCTTATCTCGTCCTAAGAGTCTTAGACCTATAGCCTTTTACCTTTATTAAGTAATAAGCTAGCACTAGCAGTTATCTACTTGCTTAGTTTCTTTTAAACGTTACTCCTTTTATCTTATAAAGTAATGGAAACCGTATCCAATGGTATTATAATACCTGTTACTGAACCTTGTTCCATAATAGTCTTAGTCTCTACTTCTATTTTAACTTCTCTAAGGTTTGTATACTCCTAGTAAGCTGCCTTTATTACCTTATTGTTAGTAAATGCTTTGCTTATATCAAACTCGTCGTCTTTAATATCCGATCTACAAGCTAGTTCGTTAGTTACTCTAAACTTAGATAATAATAGCTCCTATAGCTAATAGCTTATGCCGTACTTAGCGTCCTTATAAATTTAGTATGCGTTATTATAACAAAACACAAAACTATTAATTAAACATTCTTTTGTTCCTTATAGTGCACCATTATCCCTCTATATATACGTGCCGTCTGCTAGCCTGGTTCCCTTTACTGCATAATTACTCTAACTACCTCTATAGTCTCTAGCGAAATGACCTTGTTTTCCGCAATTTATATAAGCCCTATCTTTAAACCATTTTTCTTGTTGTGGAGTCCGCCTAAACGTCTTCTACTGCTAAGATTCCTGGTTTGGCCTCTACTCCTAGGTCCTTTAATTACTAGATCCTTAACCTCTAGGTTTCTATAATTTTTTTTCCCACCTTTAGGTCTCTTTAGTACCACTTAGGTCCATTAGCTCTGCGCCATTCCATAGTTTTTAACTCTATGTCTATCGTTGCGTACTCTGCGCCTTATATAACTATAGAACTCTATCCTAACCCTTCTTAGCCTGTTCCCTTTAATAGATCCTATTATTAATCTTTATTAACTGGTCTATTAACTCTTTTAGAGTATCCGCATCTTCTATTAGGATAATTATGTCCTAGACTTTAGCCTTAAGTCCTTGCTTATACTGTGCTATAAGCGCCTTGTCATTCCACTTAACCTATATAGCTAGTGTTTAAAACTGCGTTATATACTTAATTACTAAAGTGCGTTATACTAAGTTCTAAGGGTTTCGTTCTGCTGTTGTAGTTACTTTAGGGTCTCTAAATATTTGCGTTAACCGTTCTACAAATCCGTTCCAACTTGCAAATATATACCGTATATCCGGGTTAGTAGTCGTTACACTATTTACTTGTATCTCTGTAAGGTAAGGCTTAAACCACTCTAGAGCTCTTCCTATTGAGAATAGTCCTGCGTATGCTACCTAGTCCGTAGGTGTTGCTAACTTCGCTCCTTTCTGTATAACCTTAAAATGTATCTACGTAAGAAACCCTTTAAGCTTTAACTTCTCCCCTAAGAACCGTTTAATTAAAGGTAACTTAACCTTTGCTGCTCTAATTCTATTAATGCGTTCTTTAAGTAACCTGCTATTATCCTATAAGCGATTAACTATTTCCTGTAACTAACCTTGCATAACTACTTAAGAATTTATATCTGCTATACTAGTATCTCCTAACCCTAAGGTCATAGCTGCCGTCGACATTGTTGTAACTGGTGCTTTGGGTGGCATATTGTTTAACTTATTTAATACTGTAACCTTAGTAGTGAATGTATAACGGAACCTTATAGCAGGAACTATGGTGGGTCCTATTATTGGGCTGGGTATGTAGGTAAGAACAGTGTTAACAACATAATAATAACTGGTAGAGTAGTTACCTAACAGATTAACTCTAATTGTATTCTAAGATTTACTACGAAGAGAGAACTATCTGGGTAGGGACTATAGTCCTTTAAATACATAACCATACGCCTAAGAAAATCCCTTCGCTCCGTAAGGTACGTGTGCTCTATATACTCCGTACAGATTACACAGATTATATAGATTACACAGATCACATTACGTGACCTCGGCTACTATTCCTTGTTACATGGTTCCACCGGATCCATCCTGGACCGTGCCTGTATTAACTAACTAGCTTCCTCCGACTCTTCTCTAAGTAGTTGTAACATCGTACTTAAGCTGTCCGTAACAATCTAAATGCTTTTTAATATAGGAGTAATGTTAATATTTGCTAAATATAGCAGTCTTATATCTAGTTCTTTGTTAAAGTTCTCTATCTAGTCCTTGCTGCCATCTTAAAGATTATTTAGTAGGTTCTAGACTTGCTAAAAACGATCCTTTTAAGCCTGTGAGATAATAAGGTATTTTGGTATTTTGGGAGATTAATATCTCTTTAACTTATCTATTTGTATATTATAAGATTAGATAATATAGTTGGTGGTTAGTATCTATACCCTATAAATATTTAACGCTTCTATACTAATAAGATAACTTATTTAGGCTCGTGGCTTAAACTTTGCCTTTCTAGGAATGCCGTATTTAATAAGCATATAGGTTAAAGATCTAGCTATATAAAGTCCTGCTAGCTATAGCTTCCATTTATAAAGCATCTTAAATGGAGTCTTTTAGTTAATAGACTTAATGGGAGTTTAATTAAGTAGGAATACTGCTAGAAGTATAAACTTAGGCTATAAATCTATAGGTAACTTTACTTTAATAACAGTAGTCCTTACTTGTTTAGAAATAGCTCTCCCTAACCTCTCTATAGGTCTATTTTAAGCTAGGGTATATAGTATTAATTACTTAATAATACCTCTGTTAAGCTAGATAAGACTCTTTACCCTAGCGCCTATACCTTACTCTTTATCTATATGCCAAATGCGAATACCTTAAGTATTAAATTTCTTTGTAAATGCTATTATTAATTTAAAGAGTAGGAGTAGTGTCTCTTACTTATAATTCTTAATAGGAAAAGCATAATAGTACTTTATATAGTTATACTAAAAGTAAGCTATATATGTGTCTCTATTAAACCCGTCTTCTTCTATAATAATATTAAAGTAAATATGTTTAAAAGGGTAGGTTCCTTTTATAGATATTCTATAAGATATCTGCTGTGTTATCTTTACTAGAATACATAGTTTATAAAGCGGTATACTGTACGGAGTCCTTCTTCTATCTATTTTAACTACTTTAACCCTATTTACCGCAGTCAGCAGATAATCCACTAACTCTATATTATAGTGTAGTAAGCGTTAATGCTATACTTTGTTATATGCTAAGATCTTAAAGAATCCGGTAGAGGTAGTGTAGGCAGTAGAAGTAGGTGGTAAGGTAGCAATAGTATTAATAAGGTAGAGACCTCCGTATTCTATAAGGTTACTAAATAGGCTTCCGTTATCTTTATAGCGTAGATGGTTTATAGATTAGTTAATAATTATTCCAACCCTATGGAGCTTTGCTGCAGATATTAGATTGGTATAAAAATAGGGAGCGTACGCTACGTTCCTTAATGTTAGATACCAAGTTAGGTGTTATTTTCCCACCTCAATTACTAAGTTGATATTACCGTATCCATAAATTTCTGCCCTAGAATCTCCAGCTGTTGCTATAGATATACTTAGCTTAAAGTTATGGAAGTATTTAATATTGTTGCAGAAGTAGGTGTTTGCTATAGTATTATACCCCTAGGTATTAATTAACGACAGATCTAGGTAATTGTGTGATAATAATAATGTTGGAATCACGGTGGGGGGGGTTTTGGTTTCGATCGATTTCTTCTGTACTTTCCCTCTTCTACTTCTACAGGTGGAATTTGATGGATCTCCTGAGCTCGCTTAGCTCACGTGGTCAACCTAATTGGTTACAAGCAACTGTGTCTACTATATTACAGAACCTTATTCAGACAAATAATAAGAAGGATATTAATATAGCAGCCGCTGTAGCTTAGGGCCTGTCTAGATCCTTAATCTTTTTAGTAGTAGACGAAGCTAATATAGACATTCTTAACCTAGGACCTTCCCTCTTAATCTGCTTAAGCCTCCTATTATAATACTGCTTATTTATTAGGACCTTAAGCCATTCTTAATACTTTTTTAGATACTTATTATTTAGTATAAAGTTTGGACTTTAAAGAGACTAAAACAGTTGCTTGTAATTCTTTAACTTATAGGGTAGACCATAAGTAAAGTACTTTATCTTAGTTAATTAAGAAGGTATTAGGGTAGTAGACGTTATAGGATTTATAGATGGCTGCCCTAAGAGTATAGCATAAGTGTTACGTCCCGTATTTAGATGCTTATAGAGGAGGTTAAATTCCTTAATTATTATTACTATTTTAAGCTTCTCTAACCTCTTTGCTACCTTTTAAATAAAGGCATAATATAGAGCTGGACAGATCTCCTTATAGTCCTAGACAAAGGCTTATATAACGCTGCTTTCTATTACCTCTATTAACCCTTCCTCTAGCTCTTCGCCGTTTTATATAATAGTGATATAAAGCTAAAGCCAAGATTCTAGAGTCTAACGTTTAGGTCCTTATTTCCGTTTCTTAAGATTGTCTAATACTATCTACTATAGCGTAGCTTAAGATAGCTTTACTACCTTTTTTAGCTGCCTTAAAATCGAATATAATGTGGTAAGGTTTTTAAGATATCCCAAGAAGTTAGTGCCTATGGTGGCATGCAACAGTACTATAAAGGTATAGATCTTCTCTTCCCACTTTATATAGTCTTGTCTTTAAAACTTATATAGCTTAAAGAGCATTCTCTGTATCTCTAGAGAGTGCTAAGTTTGTTGTCCTTACTAACTTAACAACCCAGGTATAGCTGTTCCAGTAGATGCTAGAGTTGCTGCTAGAGCTGCAGGAGCTGCAGGAGCTGCTGCTGGTGCTGTAGAAGCTGCTGCTAGTGCTGCAGGAGCTGCTGCTGGTGCTGCGGGAGCCGCTACTGGTGCTGCAGGAGCTACCGCTATTGAGGGTATATCTGGCTTAGTGTTTTCCTTAATTTTGTCTTCTGTCTTATCTAGGTTAATATAGTCCTAGATCTTCGCAAAACTTGCTTCTTGGTGGATAAATTAAAACTATATAGGCTAGTCCTTTTAGGTCAGTAAAAGAGGATTGGTAGAGTCTGTGGTTATAGGTGCTATAGTGGCTTTTGTTGTTTTCTTAAGGTTGCGTAAAGAGACGCGCTTACGCGTAAATGACGCGATATTTCGTGACGAACTATGCTTAAAGAGGCTTAGTGGTATTCGTCTGGCCACTGAGATCTCCTTAGTGCTTAGAAGGCTACCGGGCTTATAACTTTTAGCTGGGTAGGTATTAAGACAAATGATATAAGCTAGCTGATAGGTAGAGACACAGAATTAACTAAGTGATCTGTTTTTATTTAAGGTGGCTCTAAGAGCCCTAATATACATAAGGAAAATAACCCTAGTTCGACCTTCGGTGTCCGTAGTCGTTCGGTGTCCGACACCTCAGCAGTAAAGCTACCTCCGTGGCCAACAGATCTTAAGGTTAACGATGCAAGGAAAACAGCCATCGAAGCAGTAATACGCTAGCCCAGCAACTACATTTCACAATCGCAAAAGAACGCAAACCCGACTCTATTACTTTGGGCAGTACCTTAGTGTTGAGAAGAATAATGAAGAGGTGATGAGGTATGCGAGCCGGACGTGGCAGATCGTGCTATGCTTCTTAAAGAGGTTGAGAATTCCTGAACCAAATGATTAAAGCAGTTCTAAATTTAAGTTAAATCTATTGCCACATGTAAGTTGTTATTATATTTGCATGATTTATTCTCATAATGTGTTAATTATATGTTGCTAAAAGATATGAGCTTTAGTTACTATGTGCGCCACAACTTCAGCCCTTATGCATGCTGCTGCAATGTCTTGGAAGCTTCCGCTTTTCTGATATCTCAGAGCCTAACCGCCACAACTTCAGCCTCGTCCTTCCCCACGCATCTTTGAATCACCCTCAGCGCATGCACTCCGTACTTAACCCCCCTATCGCCTACTTCATGAAGGTTACATCATGCCTGGTCAAGAGCTCAACCTGTTAAGCCTTGATGGAGGGGGTGTTCGTGGACTCTCGTCCCTATACATCTTGCAGAGGCTTATGGAAGCTGTCAATCCAGAAAAGCCGCCAAAGCCATGCGACTACTTCGATATGATAGCAGGCACAAGCACTGGAGGGTAAAACCTCCGAGAGGCTTAATATCTTTGCAGACGCAACTTGCTAACTATTATCAAGCCTAATCGCGATCATGCTTGGTCGCCTGAAAATGGACGTTCAGCAATGCATCAATGCATACCGCGAGCTCTCCGCTCAGGCCTTTAAGCAAAAGAGGCGTACGGCTTTTAGCATTGGAGGAAAGATTTGTGAAAGATTTGACAGCAAGGAGCTAGAACTGGCGATAAAGAAAGTCATTGTGGAGCAAGGTTGCAGTGAGGATACACTACTGAAAGAGAAAGATGCCTCTTGCAAGGTGTAAGTATTACCCTCTCAACCATTCTAATTTTCCACGGCTCTTGTATGTGCTAATTAATAATGCCATGGTAAGGTTCGTCTGCGCCACAAGTGAGGGAACTAGTACTATAGTTCCTCTCCGGAGTTACCCCAGTGAACGTGGTTCCTCTGAACTTTACAATACCACCAAGATTTGGGAAGCTGGTCGGGCAACTTCGGCCGCTTCTACATTCTTCGATTCGATCACAATTGGGCCGAGCAAGCAACGGTTTTTTGACGGAGCCACTGGGGCGAATAACCCCATCCGAGAGCTATGGAAAGAAGCCAAGGATGTTTGGTTGTCAGGGCCGTTGGAGAGCAATATTGGATGTATCGTATCGATCGGGACTGGCGTGCCTTCTATGAAAAAGTTTGGGAAAGACCTCCTTGAGATTTTCCAAACTCTAAAACGTATAGCTAATGAGACGGAGGCTACGGCAAGAGACTTCCACCAAGAGCACACCGACCTAGATGACACTAACCGTTACTTCCGGTTTAATGTCCCCGACGGGCTTGCGGAGATTGGACTAGAAGAGGTGTCAGAGAGCAGTACAATCGTGGATGGAACTCAGTATTACCTTGCAAACGAGCTTGTCCATAAACAGGTGAAGACGTGCGCTAAGGCGCTAGGCGAGAGAGAAGGTTTGTTCGACTTCGCATAAGGCTTTCTTCGTTTCTGTTTCTAGGGTAGACTATTTTCCCTTGGTTTCCTATGTCTAACTTGTAGTCAAATGCAGTTTGCAAAGTTATCACCCTTGTAGAGACTCCTAATCCCGATGACCCTTCACTATTCCTTGCTCTTTCAAAAAGGCCGGAATGGGACTTAGCTCTGCAGGAGGGTAGGCGTTGACTCTGTTACCCGATATCTGCACTAGTTCTAATACCACGTAGGGGTACCCTCTTTTAACATTTTCGATCGTGTCTCTGACTATGAGCCCGACCGCACCTACCGAAGCTACTTACGGAATAGGTGCGAGGGCACTACAAGTTGGATACTACGCCATGAATCGTTTCTGGCATGGTTTGAAAAAGAAAGCCACCCATGCTTATGGCTGTCTGGTAAAAGTATGCGTTGTGCGCCCGCTAGTCTGAAATTCCTGCTTATTGTTGTGCTCTAGTTGGGTGCGGAAAGACTCTTATCACGTATGTTGGCAATAGTTATTTTCCAGCCATACATTATCCGGATATTAATGTTGTTTAGGAGCACAGTTGTTCAACACCTAATCCAGGAATCTCTGAAGGCTGGTGATTTAGTAGCCCATTTCTTCTTCAGTCACTCGAACAAGACTCGACTGGAGGCGACCCATCTGTTTCAAAGCTACATTAAACAAATCCTCGGCTACCTTCATACGACTAGAAACCCGTGCCCTTCCCGCATAGTATCTTATGTGAAGCAGTTCTACGGTTACAAGCGGTATCCTCCAAGCTTCGACGAGGTGATAGATGAGATTTTCTTGCCCCTAAGCGCGTTGCTTCCAAGTACAACATATGTTGTAGATGGGCTTGATGAGTGCGAGCCAGAACAGGTACGAGAGATACTTAAAACTTTTCAGAAAATGGGGTCGCGGCGCAGCACTAGGATTTTTATTTCTGGACGGGAAGCCCTTGATATAACAAGCTCAATACTGGGTTCTAATACGATACGCATATCGGGGGGGTATCACAAAGGGGATATTCGCAAGTTCATTAACTGGAAAATTGAGGAAAAGATGCGGGAGAGGAAACTTACCGAGGATGAAAGGGTGCTTCAAGACATCAAGAGCAAACTGAACGAGAGAGCTGATCGAATGTTAGTATAATATCTACGATCGATCACAAATTTGGCTATACACTAACATTCGAGAAGGATTTTATGGGTGAACCTACAACTAGACGCTCTATGGGATGACTGCTTCACCGATGCCGACATCCGAAAGGCCCTCGCAAACCTGCCGAAGGATCTAAGCGAGACATACGCCCGGTGCTTAACGAAAAAAAGCGTCCAACAGAGTCGCTTCGCTCCTAAGATTCTGCGTTGGGTATGCGCAGCGACCAAGCCATTCAAGATTGACCAGCTTAGGGAGGCACTTGCGGTTGACCCAAACACTGGGTGTCTTTGTCGAGACGAGTTACCACTAACGCAAGAAGTATTGAAGTGCTGCTCTAACCTCATCACTCAAGACAAAGACGGACGGGTCCTCCTGACGCACCACTCTGTGCGCCAATTCCTAGAAAACCAGCCGGCTGATGCTCAACTTCTTCCAACCGGCTTTAAGCTAAACACTGCGAAGCTTGAACTCGGACAGCTTTGCGTGACGCATCTCACCTCCTCCGATTACTCTCTTACTTTACAGCCCTCTAACGCGAGCAGAGGCCCGACTATTCGATTGAGCTCCACAGCTGTTGAAACAGTCATAAGACCCGGCCGATCGTGGATGCGGCCCTTTTTTCCCAAGGCCAGACCGGTGCAGATGTTATTGCCTTCAAAAACTTCAACAGCCTCTCATGCCAAGGAGCCGTCATCATTCTTCTCATTTGCAAAAGAACAATGGGCACTCCTTACGCGTAGCATTGACGAACGTTCCGATTGCTGGCCCAGATTTCGAACTCTTGCACTTGAACCAAACTTCTCCTGGAAATGGCATCCATGGGAGCCCATTGGACAATCACCGCAGTCTCATTATTGCGGCTTACTGGGATGGGCAACAGCGAATCAACATCTCCCTCTTCTACAAGCCCTCCTTACCTCACAGGAAGTTAAAGTCAACGCGGAAATTTTCAATCTCCCACTGTACCACTATGGCAATCTTCCGATATTGCATTTGGCATCGCGGATAGCGAATGCTAGGATCTTCAATTTGATACTTCCATTATGCAATCCTAAGAAGACCGACCATGGCCTTCGAACTCCTCTTCATCACGCCGCGGAGACAGGCTGTATCGATATCGCGTTGCAGCTGGTCAAAAGAAAAGTTAGCAAAGACGCCAAGGATGAAAATGGAGACACTGCTCTAGAGATTGCGGCACGTAATGGGCATCAGGACATAGTGAGGTACTTGGTCGAGCTAGATGTGCACAACAACGCGAAGAAAAAGGTAACTATCGTGTCGAAGGCGCTGTCCCTGGCAGCAATGAACGGCCATGACGGTACGGTGAGGGTTTTAGCCGAGCTAGGCGCGGAAGTTAGGGTCGGGGACGATAACGGATGGTCAGCGCTGCACTGGGCGGCAAGCAACGGCCATCGCAATACAGTGCGGGCGCTGATCGAACTAGGCGCCGACATCAAGGCCGAGAGCAGTGATGGATGGACAGCACTTCAGTTGGGGGCAAGCTGGGTTTTGGCCAGGCTAGGCACGCACAATGGGGCTAAGGACGTTAATGAACGGACGGTACTGCACTGGGCGGCAGGCAACGGGCACCACGATATAATAAGGTTTTTGGTTGAGCTAGGCACGGACGTTGAGGCTAAGGACAGCAATAGACGGACAGCGCTGCACTGGGCGGCAAGCAACGGGCACCACGATATAATAAGAATTCTGGTCGAGCTAGGCGCGGACGTTGAGGCTAAGTACAGCAATGGACAGACAGCGCTGCACTGGGCAGCAAGCAACGGGCACCCTGATATAATAAGAGTTCTGGTCGAGTTAGGCGCGAACGTTGAGGCTAAGTACAGCAATGGATGGACAGCGCTGCACCGGGCAGCAGGCAACGGGCACCCCGATAGAATAAGAGTTCTGGTCGAGTTAGGTGCGAACGTTGAGGCTAAGGACAGCAATGGACGGACAGCGCTGCACTGGGCGGCAAGCAACGGGCACCACGATATAATAAGAATTCTGGTCGAGCTAGGCGCGGACGTTGAGGCTAAGTACAGCAATGGACAGACAGCGCTGCACCGGGCAGCAGGCAACGGGCACCCCGATAGAATAAGAGTTCTGGTCGAGTTAGGTGCGAACGTTGAGGCTAAGGACAGCAATGGATGGACAGCGCTGCACTGGGCGGCAAGCAACGGACACTACAACACAATAATATTTTTGTTTGAGCTAGGCGCGGACGTTGAGGCTAAGGACAGCAATGGACAGACAGCGCTGCACTGGGCAGCTAGCAACGGGCACCCCGATATAATAAGAGTTCTGGTTGAGTTAGGCGCGAACGTTGAGGCTAAGGACAGCAATGGACAGACAGCGCTGCACTGGGGGGCAAGCAACGGGCACCCCGATACAGTAAGAGCTCTGGTCCAGTTAGGCGCGGAAGTCGGGGCTGGGGACGATGACAGATGGACGGCGCTGCACTGGGCAGCAAGCAGTGGGCACGAGACGACGGTGCGGACGTTAATCAAGCTGGGCGCGGATGTTAACAGGGAGGCCTTAAGAAGCCCGAATAAGTTCTTAACTCAAGAAGGTGTAAAGTTGGGATGCACGCCGCTATGGTTAGCCACCGAAAACGGCCATCCGGAGGTCTTCCAGCATCTGCTTGAGGCGGGCGCGAACCGCAATTTCATTACATCTGAGGGCCATTCGAGCTGGGTTTTCGCCGTTACATTCTCACCGGACGGCAGGCTAATTGCTTCGTGCTCGGCCGACAGTACGGTTGAACTTTGGGACACGACAACGGGGCTGCGAGCCACGCTCAAAGGCCATTCTGGATGGGTCCAGGGTGTTGCATTCTCACCGGATGGTAGGCTGGTCGCATCGGCCTCGGGTGATAGGACGGTTATGCTCTGGGATACGGCAACTGCAACAGTGCAAGCTACGCTTAAAGGCCATTCTGAATGGGTCTGGGGAATTGCATTCTCACCAGATGGCAAGCTGGTCGCATCGGCCTCGAGTGATAGAACGGTTGTGCTCTGGGATATGGCAACTGCAACAGTGCAAGCTACGCTTAAAGGCCATTCTGAAGGGATCTGGGGTATTACATTCTCACCAGATGGTAAGCTCGTCGCATCGGCCTCGGATGATATGACGGTTGTGCTCTGGGATACGACAACCGCAACAGTGCAAGCTACGCTTAAAGGCCATTCTGGAGGGGTCCTGGGTGTTGCATTCTCACCGGATGGTAAGCTGGTCGCATCAGCCTCGAGTGATACAACGGTTGTGCTCTGGGATACGGCAACTGCAACAGTGCAAGCTACGCTTAAAGGCCATTCTGAATGGGTCTGGGGAATTGCATTCTCACCAGATGGTAAGCTGGTCGCATCGGCCTCGAGTGATAGAACGGTTGTGCTCTGGGATACAGCAACTGCAACAGTGCAAGCTACGCTTAAAGGCCATTCTGAATGGGTCCGGGGTGTTTCATTCTCACCGGATGGTGAGCTGGTCGCATCGGCCTCGATTGATAGTACAATTAAGCTCTGGCTCGTCGGCCCTAGAGGTTAAGCCATTCCGTCTCCACTAAATCAACTTCTTTCCTAACCAACTTCCTATTCTCTGTCAGGGGGATCGTACAACCTCTCCAACGCAGAAGATACGCGACACTGCCGCAAGCTTCGTAAAATTATTTCAATTTTTTTTTTTTCACTACACTCAGAGAGAACGCAGCTTGAGCTTCTCAGGAATGCCGCCCGAGGCATAAATGACCTGCTCCCAACCGCCGCAGAAGAAGCTCTCACTTGCTATCAGTATTTGGATGTTGTCTTAGGCGTAAGGCTTATGATGTAGATGCATTGGGCAGTTAGGGCTAGAGGTGGATAGAAATAGTACTTTCGTAACGTTAGAATGGAGGCAACGAGGCGTTTATTCATGTGGAGGGGTATATTTTGGAGTTATGGGTTGCGGCGTTGCGGAAGCTGCGAGAACGTATAGGTTGGGCCATGTTGGGTTCAGCATTCAGTGCGGTGGTTATGGGCCGGATAGGTTGGCTGTGTGGTTTGTATGAAAATGAAAAAGGCGCAGACAACAGCGTCACAATGCATTTCTGGCTTCTGGTCCGTAAAATCGAGCCTCTGGTTCAAAGAGTTGTGGAGGAGTCACCATCGAGCCAAGAGTCCGAGAATGCAATAAAACTTTCCGCAATGATAAAACTTGACGAGGAATATGAACAGTCTGAAGTTGTGGGCGACACGTCTTCCGCTTGAGAAATGCATATCTACCCTAGTGAAAGATTTTAGTTAGAAAGTGTGACTGTTCTAGTCCTGCCGCGCATGAAAATCGACGTCGAAGTAGAGGTGAAAAGTAAGTAAAAATAGTTGCGGCATAGCAAGGCCGTGGAAGCGAGTTAGTGTTCCGAGGTTTTGCCTTTACGCTTGCTTGACCTTCTACAGTAAAACCTCTTTAGTACGATACCGTTTTTGCGGCCGAGCATATCGTAATACCAATGGTATTGTTATACAAAATTGTCACGTGATGCGTTAATAAGCAGGAAAAAGGAGGCAACCCACCCTAAAAGGGTATAATACACCCACTGTACGGGCTAAATAGGGCTTCTCCCATA
>Ga0307507_10001633_pt1 | contig 49668 bp, 15 predicted proteins | sample 7_EM_MG_FD_207223 | JGI IMG/M metagenome (GOLD analysis project Ga0307507, IMG submission 207223) | Populus trichocarpa ectomycorrhiza microbial communities from riparian zone in the Pacific Northwest, United States - 7_EM | ecosystem: Host-associated > Plants > Roots > Unclassified | place...
TAGGAGGCGGCAAAAGGGCGGCAGGCTATGGGAGGGCGGCGGGCTAATTAATGGCTGTAAAGCTAGCCAGGGGAGGAGCAATAGGAGCAGCGGTGGCAGTGGTAGCGGTAGCAGTAGTAGTAGAAGTAGGGAGGGGCTGGGCGGCAGCTACAGCTACAGCAGCTATTTATATATTAGTATCTTCTTAAATTCTCAAATTCTTAAATTCTTTTATAGTACTAATACTTACTAGCACGCTTATCTACTAGGACTAAAGTCCCGCGCTTAGGCACCCTAGCCTAAGACAGCGGCACAAATAAGAAGTAGTAGCTGGACGCGGATATAGCAGCGGCAGCGGCGGTAGTAGTAGTAGTTGTGTGGGAGGGTGTCTCTTAGATAGGAAAGTCACGGTGCTATTAGTTAGTCAGTTAGTCAGTCTGTTAGTCTGTTAGTCTGTCAGTCAGTCAGTCTATCTATCTATCTGTCTGTCTATCTGTCTGTCTGTCAGTCAGTCGGTCGGTCGGTCGGTCGTAATCAGTCAGTAAAACAGTTAGTAAGAAAGAAAAGAATGTATTTCTGGTAACTGGTAGGTTGGTGATATATATATATAGTAAGGAGGAAAGAAGGAGGAAAGCCGAAGCTCTATAAATATAGGAAAATGCCAAGACAGTAGGCGACGTCCAATCTACACCACCACAGTAGTAGTGGCGGTAGCGGTAGCAGTAGTAGCAGGAGTAGGAGCAGAAGACGCAGTAGCAGCAGCAGCAGCAGCAGCAGCAGCAGTAGTAATGGTAATAGTAATAGTACTATTACTTAAGGAAGAAGATGACGACAATAACAATAACATAAATAGCTATTATTAATATATATTACGTAATCAATTATATAAATCTATATTATATAATTATCACGTAAAGATAGCCTTATATTACTACTATAATAGTAGTAGGGTAGTAGTAGGGCAGCTATTTAGTTCCTAAAAGGACTTTATCCTAAAAAACAAAAGCTTGCCACAGGCGCAAGAAATAAGCAAACTTTTCTAAGGAACTAAAATTGCCGGCTATAAGTCAGCAATTTTAGAAATTATCTTTAGAAAATTTGCTTATTTCCTGTCTTTTATATACTAAGTTAATTTTAAGCGACGTCTTTAATTAGTCTAGAAAAAACCTAGTTACCTAATATTTTACGTACTACCCTATTAAATTCGCGACCTCACAATATACTACTTATACTTGTAATGCATCCCCTAGTATTACTTAAATAAAATCTCTATTAATATATATTTATAGAGCTTATAAAGCGCTTTAAAATGGTATTACTTTTATTTAAATATCCTAAGGTTAGGTAATATTATGCTAATATAAAGCTTTAGAGCTCTATAGAGGAAAATTTAGGGGGTGTATAGAGCTCTATACAAAGCTCTATAAAAACTCTATATAATACTCTATAAAAGCTCTATATAAAGCTCTATATAAAGCTCTACTTAAAGCCTATCTAGAGCTCTAAAGCTCCTACCCTTACTACTTAAATACTACATTCTACCTACCGCCTAAATGCCTTCCAATCGTATATTTTGCACTAGCTATAATTAGTATTGCTCTTCTACTAACTTTGCAATAAACCGTCTTAAAGCTCTATATAAGACCTATAAATCTTATAAGGTTAATTCTTTATTTACTCTTCTAACCTACTACTTTTCTAATTTTATATATATAGGGGAAAAGGAATAGATAGTTTTAATAACCTTTAGCGGACCTTCCGTAGCCTATAAACTAAACCGTAGCCGCTACTGCTTCTACTACTACTTCCGCTACTACTTCCGCCGCCTGTTACGGACGCTTTAAGTACAATGTTACAACTACTTGGAGAAGAGACGGCGGAAGCTAGTTAGTTAATATAGGCACGGTCCAGGATAGATCCGGTGGAACTATATAACGAGAAATGGTAACTAAGGTCATGTAGTGTTAAACGCGTTGACTGCGTTAAACAAGAGGAATGTTATATTTAACACAGATAACACGTACCTTACGTACAAGAGAGGATTTCTTAGGAGTATAGTTATATATTTAAAGGACCTTAGTCCCTACCGTAGATAGTTCTCTCCTTATAGTAAATCTTAGAATATAATTAGAGTTAATCTGTTAGGCAACTACTCTACCAGTTATTATTACGTTGTTAATTTGTTCTTACCTATATACCTAGCCTAATAATAGAACCTACCATAGTTTCTACTACAAGGTTCCGTTACATATTTACTACTAAGGTTATAGTATTAAATAAGATCAAATAATATGCCACCTAAAGCACTAGTCATAACGGCGTCAACGGCAGCCACAACCTTAGGGCCAGGTGATACCAGTATGGACAATAGGGATTCTTAAGTGGTTACGCGAGGTCAGTTATAGGAAATGGTTAATTACTTATAAAACAATAATAGGATACTTAAAGAATGCATTAATAGAATTAGAGCAGCAAAGATTAAGCTACCTTTAATTAAACGATTTTTAGGGGAAAAGTCAAAGCTCAAGGGATTTCTTACGCAGATATACTTTAAGGTAGTACAGAAAGGAGCGAAGTTAGTAATATTGTTAGATTAAGTAGCCTATACAGGATTGTTCCTAACGGGGAGGGCACTTAAATAGTTTAAGCTATATCTTATGGAAATATAGGCTAATAGCATAACAACTACTAACTAAGACATACGGTATATATTTGCCAGTTAGAACGGGTTCGCGGAATAACTAACGCAGATATTTAAAGACCTGGAGGCTATAACCACAGTAAAACAAAAGCTTCAGAACTTAGTACAACGCACTTTAGTAATTAAGTATATAACACAGTTTTAAACACTAGCCATATAGGTTAAGTGGAATAATAGGGCGCTTATAGCACAGTATAAATAGGGACTTAAGGCTAAAGTCTAGGACGCAATTATCCTAATAGAAGATGCGGATACTCTAAGGGAGTTAATAGATTAGTTAATAAAGATTAATAATAGAATCTATTAAAGGGAACAAGCTAAGAGAGGGCAAAATAGAGTTCCATAGTTATATAAGGCGCAGAGTACGCAACGACAGATATAGAGTTAAAAACTATAGAATAGCGCAGAGCTAATAGACCTAAGCGGTACTAAAGAAACCTAAAGGTGGGAAAAGAAACCATAGAAACCTAAAGGTTAAGGACTAAGTAATTAAAGGACCTAGGAGTAGAGGCTAAACCAGGGATCTTAGCAGCAGAAGACATTTAGGCGGACTCTATAGCAAGAAAGGTGGTTTAAAAATAGGGCTTATATAAATTACGGAAAATAAGGTTATTTTGCTAGAGACTATAGAGGTGGTTAGAGTAACTACGCGGTAAAGGGAACTAGGCTAGCAGACGGCACGTATATATAGAGGGACGACAGTGCACTATAAGAAATAAAAGAATATTTAATTAACAGTTTTGCGTATTGTTATAACAACGTATACCAAATTTATAAGGACGCTAAGTACAGCGCAAGCTATTGGCTATAGGAGCTATTATTATCTAAGTTTAGAGAAACCAACAAACCAGCTTATAGATCAGATATTAAAGACGATAAATTTAACAAAGGCGAAGCATTTACTAATAATAAGGCAATAAAGGCAGCTTACTAGAAGCATGCAGACCTTAGAGAAGTTAAAATAGAAACAGAGACTAAGACTATTATAGAACAAGGTTTAGTAACGGGTATTACAACACCATTAGATACAATTTCCATCGCTTTATAAAATAATAGGAGTAACGTTTAGAAGAAACTAAGTAAGTAGATAACTACTAGTGCTAGCTCATCACTTAATAAAGGTAAAAGGCCATAGGCTTAAGATTCTTAAGCAGAGATAAAAGAAGCTTAAGATTCTTAAAACAAGATAAGATATACCTAAGGACCCATAACAGACGAAAACTAATAGAAAAGGGCAGCGACTTAGTTTAGTAACAAATAAATAAGTATAGGACGCAAGTTTAAGAACTACAAGTTTAGAGAATAAATAAGAACATTAGCAATTCTAGGTAAACATAGTGTTTAGCCTAAAGATTAAACAGTTAATACCAGGATTAAAAAGCAAGACAACTATAAAGATCTAGCTACAAGACGCAGAAAACAAGAAACTATAGATAAGTTTAGAATAAGAATTATTACATAGCAAGAGCAAAAGCTAGATAAGAGGTTAGCTATGCTAGGTTATATAAGGGACAGAGCACCTGTACAAAGAGTTACTAATAGGCCAAGTGCAGGGACACCTAGGGTAAAGTAGTTAGATGAACTAGAATAAGAAAAGGATCTAGATATCCTAACTAGGTTTAAAGAAAGACATACTAAAGGATATTATAATGCAGTAATAACAAGGTACTTTCTAACGGATAGACTATATATACTAAACCAGTTATATGGAAAGTGGTATAGGCAACGACACAGCAACAAATAGGAAGACTTTTATATATAGCTAGATAAAAAAGTTGTCCAAGACTAACCTATTACGGAAAAACGCATAAGTTATATTAAAGGAGCATTAATTATAATGTTAAGGAACCTAAAAGAGGGATCCAGAGACTAGAAAAGTAAGCAATAAATCTTAGTACCCGTAGCGGAAATACTAGTGGTTAGGTTAACCAGGTATAGATTTAAACTTAAGGATAAAGACGAACTAAGAGTTAACCTAAAACATACAGCGTATTATACACTATTATGGATAGCTTGTATGGATAATACATGCAATATACATAGAGTACTAAAAGATAAGAACTAGAAGTACCTAGTAAGGATATATTAGGCACTAGAGGAAAAGCGGTTTAGGAATACTAAGTATATACATAGTTAGCACCTAGTAGAAGTATAAGGTTAAGGAGACTTAATACTTTAACTAGAAAGATTCCTTATAGAAGAATGCCTAGATAGATAACAGTGGTAGGAGTGCCTAGAAAATACTTATCTATAGCATATAGAGGAAAAGAAAGGAACTAAGTATAGGTAGGATCTAGCAGCCAACAGTTAGGAAAAGGGGAGGTATATAAAACCAGAGGGAACTAGTATTAGAGCCTTAGACCCTTAAAGGAATTTAAGGACAATACCTAAATTTATAAGTTAAATGGCAAGATCAGTAGTTTAAAGTATTGGTAGATAGTAGAGCAACTAGGAACCATATATTACCAAAGGAAGTAAAAAGAATAGGGTTACTATATAGACAAAAGAAATACCTATATCCACTTATAACGATTTTAGAAGATTAGATAGCCTATAGAGGAAGTATTATTAATCTTAAAATAGGACCTATTTAGATAACTATTAAAAGGAGACCAGTTAGAATGTCTTTTAATATCCTACCATTGGGACAGAATAAGGCGATACTAGGAATGCCTTAATTATAGGAGTATAATCTAAAGATTAATTAGGTTACAGGTTAGGTCGATATTAAGAATATACAACAGCGTAAAGTGTGACAGTAAACCAAGTTGGTATAGTACTAAGTTAGAGTAACGTACAAAGAGACTAAGCAAGGCTTAAGTTATGTACCAAAGAGATACCATAAGTATGGTAAAAAGTTATAGTTACTAGAAAGTGAAAAGCTGTTAGAGTATACAGCTTAGGACCATAAGATAGAATTAGAAGAGGAAATAAGTCTAAAGTTCTTTCTAATCTATAAGCTTACTGAAACAGAGTTAGTAGCGCTTAAGGAGTTTATTTAGGAGAACTTATGTAAAGGATACGTTAGACTATTACAGTTATTAGTAGAATATCCAGTACTATTTATCCTAAAGAAAAACGGAAAACTTAGGATGTGTATAGACTATAGACAGTTAAACAGCATTACTAGGAAGGATAGGTATCCTTTACCCTTAATTAGCAAAATCCAAGATAGAATAGGCAACGCAAAGATCTTTATAAAGATAGATCTGAGATGGGCGTACTATTAGATTAGGATTAAGGAAGGCAACAAATAAAAGGCAGCCTTTAGGTCAAAGGAAGGACTATATAAACCATTAGTTATGCAATTCGGACTTATAAATGCACCAGCAACATTCCAGAAGCAAATTAATAGTGTATTAGGAGAACACCTAGATAAATTTATTATGGTATACCTTAACAATATTATTATCTACTTAGAGAATAAGGAAGAATATAGAGAACACATTAAATAGGTCTTAAAGAGACTATAAGAAGAACAGATGCTAGTAGCAATTAAAAAATGCGAGTTCTTTACCAGAAAGACTAATTTCGTTAGATTCATTATTAAACCAGGCCAGCTTAGTATAGATCTAAAAAGGATCGAGGCTATAGTAAATTAGCAGGAACCAGAGAATATTACGCAGTTAAGATCATTCCTAGGGTTTTGCAATTATTATAGGAGGTTCATAGCACAATAGTTAAAGAATATTAAGCCATTTATGCGGTTAACAAAGAAAGAAGAACTATAGGCATGGGGAAAGGAGCAATAAAAACTGTTTAAGAAAGTTAAAAAGTTATTTACCTAGGAGCTAGTTCTTAAGATCTATTAACCAGGTCTAGAGATGGTTATAGAAATAAATACATCAGACTTTACACTAGGGGCATACTTTATACAGAAATATTAAGATAGATGGCACCCAGTAGTATACTACAGTTAAAAAATGACACTACTAGAGTTAAACTATAACATCTACAACAAGAAGTTGTTAGGTATAGTTATAGCACTTAAAAAATAGAGAGCATTCTTACAAGGCACAGAGAAACTATTTGTAGTTAAGACGGACTATAAGAACCTTACAGGATTCCTAATAACAAAGGAACTCAACCAAAGATAGGTTAGATAGGCGAAAATGCTTATAGAATACCATTTTAAGATTTAGTATACCAAGGGTATAGATAATGCACGAGCAGACGCTCTAAGCAGAAAGGCTAAACTATAAAGTAATGAAAAGCTATTGGGAGCTTTATTACAAAAGAATTAAGATAGATTAATTAGGTATAATTATCTAAAGATTACAGCAACTAAGAAAAGTCAGATCCATAAATTACTAGAGAGTAATTGGATATAAAAGATCTAAGAAGCGCAGGTAGAGGATCTAGACTTAGAGCAATACAAAAATAGAGAAGTAATATATATACCTAAGTCTATCGCAGAAGAATTTATTAAGGAATTCCACAAGGGAATAATATAAAAACACAACAAAGCTACAGGCTTAGTGTTAAGACTTTAAAAGGAGTATATTATTTAAGGAATCTGGGGACTAGCATAATAAGTTATAAAGGAATATCTAAATTGCCAAAGAAACAAACCAATAAGGTATAAGCCGTATAAAGGGCTACAACCTGTTAAGATACCAGGAAGACTATAGGAGGTTATATTATAGGACTTTATTATTAAGTTACCAAAGTTAAGAGATCCTATTACAGGATAAGATTATAACGCGATTTTAGTAATAGTAGATAAGCTAACAAAGTAGGGATACTTTATAGCATGCACTAAAGAGATATCAGCAGAAGATATCGCTAAAATCTATATAAAGGAAGTATTTGCAAGACATAGAGTACTAAACAAAATCATATTAGACAGAGATCTAAGATTTATAATAGCATTTTAGGAAGTGTTTCTAGCAGAACAAGGAGTTCGCGCAGCAATATCTATAGTGTATTATCCGCAGATGGACGGACAAATGGAAAGACTAAACTAGACACTAGAGCAGTATTTAAGGCATTATATTAATCACGCACAAAATAATTAGGTATTGTTATTACCAGTTACACAGTTTGCATACAATACAACACTATAAGAAGGAATGGGGACATTACTATTTAAGGCGAATTACGGATACGAGCTAAGAACATTGTTATCGCCACATTAAGTAAAAAAGACGAGTAGCACAGCTAAGCAAAGAATAGAGACGTTAATAAATCTTTATATAGACCTTAAAGAAACAGCTAAACTAGTACAAAAATAAATAAAAAGGTACTATAATGCTAAGAGATCTAAGGGACCAGATCTTAAGGAGGGAGATAAAGTGTAGCTACTATATAAAAATTTCAAGAGTTAACAACTAAGCAAGAAATTGGACTATATTAGACTAGGACCTTTTAAAATTAAGTAAAGAATTTTATTAGTTATATATAAGTTAAACCTACTAGCTAAAATAAAAATCTACCCTATATAACACGTTGCAATGCTAGAGCTAGCACACGGGAATATTAAGCCACCAGTCTATAAAGCAGACACATATAGAGGATAAGAGGAAGATAAATAGCAAGTTTTAAGGATTATTAGTTACAAGGATATAGATGACAAAACATAGTATAAAGTAAAGTAGATAGGCTATAGTAAGACTACCTAAAAACTACTAAGCAACCTAAAAAACGCTATAGGAAGGGTATAGGAGTATTAGAAGAAAGTAGGTTAGGTAACATTAACAAGGAAAGATCGCTAAAAAATAAGTCACCTAAAGGGGACCTAAGAGGAGCAACTGCTAAGCTACTTAGAGTTATTTCCCTTGTAGGAGGAGAGCCAGTCCTTTTATTACCCAGCTTAGACAAACCCTGTTAAATAAGTTTCCACTTCTTAGAACGGACCTTCTTACGGACATATTTAAGACGTTAAAGATAAGCATAGGCCAAATATTAAGCTTTAAGGACGCGTGCGGACTCTTCTAAGGTACGTTAAACCTTAAGTAGCGCGGAGGCCAGCTTACTATTAAGCTTCACAGCGGTAGATTAAATATAAGACCCTATAATAAGTTACTTAGGGAACTCAAAGACTGTTAAGAGTTATAGGACACGTACACTTAGCGTTAAAAACAAAGCGAACGTCGCAGGACAATTAAACGTTTGCTTTGGTACACTTAGAGCAAAAGGAGGGTTGTTAGGACGAAGGACTTACTAGCGTAACGTATACTAACCCCTCTTTAGCGCAATAAGAGTAAGGGATCGCCATTACCTCGCCTAGCGATAGTATAGAGGAAACCGTATAAAGGCGACGCTTAACCCAGGAAAGAGAAGAAGAAGCTTTAGGTATAATAAGTACGGATATTAACCAGAATAATTAAACAGACATTATACCTCTAGTAGATAACTTAGAGATGTTAGGAATCTTTAAGGACAAAGATAAAGAGGAGGGAGATAGTGTTACGGACGCTTTAAGTACAATGTTACGACTACTTAGAGAAGAGACGGCGGAAGCTAGTTGGTTAATATAGGTATAGTCTAGGATGGATCTGGTGGAACTATATAATAAGGAATGGTAACTAAGGTTACATAGTGTTAAACGCGTTAACTGCGTTAAACGAGAGGAACATTATGTTTAATATAGACAACACATACCTCATATATAAAAGAGGATTTCTTAGGAGTATGGTTATGTATTTAAAGGACCTTAGTCCCTACCGTAGATAGTTCTCTTCTTATAGTGAATCTCAGAATACAATTGGAGTTAATCTATTGGGCAACCACTCCACCAGTTATTATTACGTTGTTGATTTGTTCTTACCTATATACCCAGCCCAATAATAGAACCCACCGTAGTTCCTGCTATAAGGTTCCGTTACACCGCCGCTTTTCCCCTTATACTACCTATATTAATCTAACCGCGACTACCTATATTAATCTAGCCGCGACCTACTATAGTCCGCCCTATTACGGAGCAGCTAGATTATAATTCTATTATAGTCCGCCATATTACAGAGTAGCTAGATCTTAGTCCTATAGATATTACCTATAACTTTTACATAGCCCTATATTAGATTAATAAACGTATTAGTATATTATAGCCTAGCGATCTATAGTTTAAAGCCTGCTATAAGTATAGTAATATAGACCTCCCTCTATTCTAGCCTCCGCTAGAATATCTATATAACCTTTTAGAGTCCTATAGTGCTTTTATTAGGTAGTTTAGGGAGCGGCTCCGCTTATATAATATAGTATTGGCTTTTACATCCGTAAACTATACCATTATTAACTATAGTATAGCCTAAGGCGGCCTAAATTGCTTCCAGATATATAGTAAGCTTTACTATCTATAGGGCCCGCTAGAGCCTCCTACTAATATTACTCCGCGATATACCCAGCTATACTTTTACAACCCTAGTTATGCTATAAATATCTAGCTAAATATAACTATTCTATAGTGCCTTACTGCTATACTATCTAAGGTATAGAACCCTTTTATCGCCCTCTATTAAACTATAAAGGAACGGCTTTACGCTTAGCCTATAACAACCCTATCCCGGATTATTTTAAATCTATAGATATGGCTTATCTTAGAGGCTAGCGCTAATTACCGCCGTAAAAACCTTCTAATAAGTAATAAGGTGGCCATTATTATACTTTATATAGAGCTATATAACGGCGTTACGGATACTCTTAGCCGCGCTAATCTAGACCCTTAATTATTAGGCCGCTATATAGTCCTTCTATTAAATTTTTTTTGGGGGGCTTGCTTTATTAGGCAGTGCTATTAGAATTTAATAGCTATTGTCCGTAATATAGCCGTCTAAGTATATTTCTTATATTTACTACCAACTTTAAATAGAACAAGATTATCTATAAGCTACTACCTAGGCAGACCGCTATAAACAGGCCTAATTTAGTTGCGTGCGTCTTTTATATAAAAGTTATCTACCTCCTATACAACCTAAAATGGAAATAGATCTTTGGCTAGTACCGCGGCTATATTTAGACTATTAAGTACTAGAAATAGGGCCTGCCCTATTAGTACCTACTGCTCTTTTTATATTTGTATAACTGCAATAGGCTGCTAGACCTAGCTATTATTAACCGTTTTATATTCACGGAGCTTCCGCAGCTAGAGAAAAATTCTACTGGTTATTTTACTAAGATTATAAAGTTAATAATAGTTTATGGCCCTTATGGCTCCTAGAATCCATAAGCTCCCTATATAGTTACGCTAGGGCTAGACTTTCCGCTAGCCCGCTTAAAGTAATACTCTAAGCCTTTTAACCCTACTACTGTTATATATAAGGATAGCTATCTAGAATACTGCCGTTATAATAATAGGTGGTTATAGTTTACCCGCTTACTAGGGCCTTTTAGAGCTACATTTAAAATAGATAACTGCTAGATTATTTTATATAGCCTATATCTAACCGCAAAGTACCGTACCTATATAAATATTAAGGTCTATACCTTTGTAAAGTCCATTAAGTATATCTATAAGTATATATATAAGAGGAACAACTATACCACTTTATAACTTATAGATAGCGATAAGGTAAGCTAGTATTTATAGGGCCGTTATATTAGCCCCTCTAAGGCTATTTAGCGGCTATTTAAGTTTCCCATTTATAAGGAGTTTCCCATTTATAAGGAGTTCCCCCCTATAATTTAGCTTGCGGTATACCTTCCAGGTAAGCAGCCTATATACTTTTAGCTAGACTAGTCTATAAAGAAGATCTAGCAGCGCTTTAAGCTCTCCTTCTTTATATTAATAACCTTCTTTAAGTATAATACAAAGTATAAAGATGGCTATAACCACCTATATTAAGACTTTCCTAAGCGCTATATCTTATATCTAAAGTAGTAGGAGTAGTATCTTTACTAATAAGGCACCATAATAGGCTATATATATTACTGCAGCCCTATTATAGATAAGAGGTTCTACTTATAGCTACTACTAATATCCATTCCCAGTCCTACCTCCTTTAAAAACCTCTATACTATTACTAATATAGTCCATTTAACCTTCTAGGCCGCCTACATAGCTCTAGGGCTACTAAAGAATAATTATAAGTAGATTAATTACTTTATAGAGGCCGCTGTTTTTACTATTAGCGCCTAACTACGCTTCTTATTTATAACTGCTTTAGTTAACGGCCCTATTATAAAGCTAGTTGTTTATAGAACTGCTTTAAACAGTTTATCTATAATAATCTGCCTTACTTTCTAGCCTAGCAACCTAATATTCCTTCTATAGTTAGTAAGGATAATAATATCTATCTTAATTATAGCCTATACCTTATCTATTAGATACTTATAGATTACTAGAAGATACTTATAGATTACTAGAAGATACTTATAGACTATAACCTATCCTAGTTTTAGCACTAGTAGGCTATTATCGCTAAGGGGAGTAACCCGCTTCTTATAGCTAAGCTACTACAATATAATCCTATAGAGGAAGGTTGCTAGTTTACTAGGCTATACTAGCAGCTAAATGCTAATTAGGTAGCGTGCTTTAATACTATTATTGCCGCTATAGATATAGATCTATAGATAGCCCGCTTTTTTCTTTAAGGCCCTATAGATACTAGTAAAACATTTTTCTATTACTGCCTCTGCTACTACTACCGCTTATAGTGCGTACAGGTCGGTTGGACCACGCTAAAATGTCGGCCTAATAGGCGAAACCTCCGCCTACTACACCAAATTTAACTTTCCCTGTCAAACTTTGACCTTACCTTCTACCTTACCTTCTATTATAAATTCATTAAATCCATTCTAAACTGATTTAAAATACAATGTCTAGCATATTAAAGAGCTGTGTAAGCTATCTGCAACCCGTCCTAAACATATTCTAATAGTTTAGTCCGCCTATAAAGCCTACCTAAAAATGGAAAGGCTTCCTAAGGGCGTTAATGCTTTTGTTATAGTAAGTAGTTCTAAATATATTTAGAACACGTTCCTAACGTAATACTAGCGTGGTAACGAGGTGGATTTAACCATAGGGGAGGTTTTTTATTAGTATAATGTTTCACTTAATCCAGAGAATCCGGTACTATATGGTGTAAGTAGATAAATATATTGGGTTTGTAATATATTGCTAATATATTTATAACGCGTTAGAAAAAGGTTAGAGATCGCGGCGCCCTTAAAAACCATATAAAGAAGCATAGCCTTAGAACTAGGAACATTGGAAAAGGAGGGGCTCCTTCTATTAAGAAGCAGGAAGAAGCAATAGGTATATATTCTAAATATATTCTTAACCTGTTTATAACTAGTTACTAACCTATTATAGCCTTCTATTCCGCTATTATGGCTATATATAATTAAAACGTGTTAGGAACTGCTTCTAAATATAATCCTACTAGTCTAGGCCGCCCTGCTGCTGCCTAACCCCCCTATATCCCCACCCCGGCTCCCCCTAGCCGCCCTTTTAGGACTACTGCCCCACAATTAACGGCTCCCATTTAAGAGTGGGCCTTAAAAAGGCAATATAAGATATTCCTAATGTGTTTATAATATATTCTAATTAGGTTCCTAGTACGACTTTCCAAGAATAGTTACTCTGCTTAAGGAATTAGGTGCTAAGGTTCCATATACTAAGTATTTAGAACCCGTTCCAAACTAGTTAAGAATACGTTCTAAATTTATTACAGCTTGCTTATTTAAGGGTTGTCTTAATTGGAGCTACTTTATTAATAATAGGTTAGATAATACTAAAGCTCCTACTGCTCTAGCTCCTGCTGCTCTGGCTCCTACTAAGACTTCTAAAAAGCGTTTAAAGAAGTCTAGTTTAAAGGGTTTAAAGGCCGTAAAGAAAAAGGCTACTAAACCTGCTGGACTTATAAAGGAGGATATTACGGCGGCTATGTTTTAATAGATGACCTAGAATCTAATTTATAATGTGTTTATAATACGTTATGAATGGAATCTTATAGATGAAGTTTAGACTTAAATTTTAATAGGGTTCTATACCACTTCGGAACGTGTTTATAATACGTTAGGTAGCGAAAATAAAAGTTATCAGTTAAATTATAATATCTATTAAAATTTACTAACTTTAGCTTTTTCTAATAACTCCCTTTATATATTTTATAATTCTAATAATTTAATTATAAACTAATTATTATTTAAATTTTAATAAAATAAGAGTTTTAGATTTTAAAAATAGTATAAATATATAGTAAAAAAAGCCTGTTAAATTCTATTATTTTATAATAAATATTAAATTAATTATAAAATTGGTTAATATAAAACTTATTTTATTTAATATATTTTTAATTAAGTATTAGCTAATAACTTTTTATAAGTAACGTACTTGATAAGCGAGTCGATTGGACAAGCGAGTCGATCACCTCAAAAACTCACCAAAAAATTAGAAAATTCATGCCTTAATATCTTAACAACCACTTAATAATAAATTGGAATAATTTAGATTTAGACTTTTATATACACTCTAAAGCTTCTATTAAAGCTATATAGTAAATAGTTTAGCAGTTTTTAAGATATAGTAATATATAGTAATTTGGCCTTGTTTTAGCCCCTAAATTTTAATATCTTAAAAACCACTAAACTATTTACTATATAACTCGAATAGAAGCTATAGAGCGTATATAAAAGTCTAAATCTAAATTATTAAAAATTATTATTAAGTGGTTGTTAAGATATTAAGGTGTGAGTTTTCTAAATTTTGGTGGGGTTTTAAGGCGATCGACTCGCTTGTCTAATCGACTCGCTTATCGAGTACGTTAACTATATTTATATATATAGATAGTAAGTAGTAAAATAATACATTTTTTTTTAAATAGAATAAAGATAAGTGTTTAGATTTCTTATAGCCTTTTCTTCTATTTTTTACTATTTAATAGTTATTAATACCTTACTATTTTATTAAGTAACTATAAACTCCTAATTAAAAGATTTATAAATTATTAAAATATAATTACTAATATATATTAAACTGCTTAAAAAGTATTTTTATATATAGAACTATAGTGCTATAGTCTAGAGGCTATATATATAGTATTATATATAATTAATTATTCATTGTTTAACGTCTGATTCGGATCCCTATTGGGCCCACGCGGACTACTCCTTATTTACATATAGGGAGAAAACTCTATTTGAGAAAACCCCGTGATCCATCTCCCTGCCTTTTGGGACTCGCCTACTCAGCGCCTACGAGTTACCTATGGTGCTCTACTACCTTACTTTTTGACCTCCTTAGGAACCACTGCTGCCGTAATAAGCCTACGGACGCGCTAGTATCGCAAACTTAACTCTACTACTGTAGAGTCATTAGGGAGCGCCTGACACTCGCCCCTTTGCCTTCTATTGCCATTTTCTTTGCAACCCGGAACTGGTCTAGTACATTTTAGTATTATATATAGTATTAGACATTATATAATAAAACAATTATAAAAAAAGGCCTAAATATAAGTATATCTTAATAAGAACTTAATAGAAACATAATAGGAACATATTTAGAACGTATTTACAACGTATTTTATATTTAGTATACTCGTTATTGTATACAAACCTTTATTACCTCTAATTAAATTCTTTTTTTTATATTCTCTAGCTCCCTTACCTCTAATTTAATCTCCATTTTACAAAGTTTAAGTCTTTAACGTCTTTCTTAAATATCCTGGTTATTGCTTAAGGACTAACGCTTTAGTGACTGCGAGAGACCTATACTAATATGTCTAGAACGTGTTAGTAACCGGTTACGTATACATTAGAATATAAATAGGCCTTACGATTCCTTAGATGCCATAGAGGATAACCTAAAACGCGATATAGATCTAGATCGTAGCCCCCTTAAACGCCGAGTAGAACTAGATCGTAACCTTACTACACCTAATAATAATGCACGAAATAAAATATTATCCTTATTATTATTAGCAGCGGCCTGCTCTAATTCTTCTTAAAGTTATTAACGTTTTTGTTCTAAACGTATTAGGAACTAGTTTAGAAGAGGATCATAACAAATACATACTCTCTTTACCTATATAGTTTGCATATTGGGCCAATATTAATGTGTTTCTTTGCATATATTATATTCCGAACTAGTTCCTAGCAAAATACTAATCAATGTCCCGTTGATCTAGTTCTTGTGCACTAAATATAATATAAGTACGTTATAAACGGGTTAGGAACGTATTAATACCTTATAACAGCAGGAAGAAGAAACTGCCATATACCAAATACATATAATTTATTTGCTATTTGTTCTACTGCATTTATATAGTGTCTTAATCTATTAAATAGCTCGTAATTAATTAGAGAGCAGTGCTTATTTAAGCCTAAGGCGATAACTAGGTATCTCTTATATCTTACCTAGTTAGCAACTAATTAAGATTTGTATGCTATGCTATTAATACCTTCTAAACACATTACAAACGGGTTTAGAATAGCTTACTAATTAGTAAATCACAGAGTTCTTTGTATTCTGACTAGCTCTTATATATAAGAAGAGCTTTTATCCGTTTATATATAGTAGTAACTCTTTGATTAACGTCTAATACGGATCCTATCTAGCCCACGCAGACTACTCCGTCACAGGGGGAAAACTTGTAATTTACAGAAAGAAAACCCTGCAGTTAGGGGAGGAAAAACCCTATGAGCCACCTCAGTAGGATGAAAAACCCCGAATTGCCATGCCTGCACGTAGCCGCGGCCCTGCGGGCCTACAGCTACGTCCTCCTCCTTGGATGTTTTGAACTCCTTAGGAACCACTGCTTCCTTCTCTAGCTTATCCAGAGCTAGGGTTTACTACGTCCCAGCTAGGCCTTACTAATTGATTGCCGTATACTTGTAGTTGTGTCCCGTATCTTGACCACCCCCCGTATGCTATCTCTCTTATTAACCATTGCTATATACGCCTTGCCTCCCCCCCCCTAAGGCCTATCAAAGGCGTAAGGGGGATTCATCCGTTCTACCATCCTAATACTGAAAGACGAAAGCGGGATGTGTGTGTGTGTATCTAGGTATCTTTTGTACCTAGGCCCCAGTCACTAGGCCCTCTCTAAGGGCACCACTCCGTCAAGAGAAGACAAGGAAAGCCGTACAGGGTTATCTAGCTGCCTTTTAGTAGTATTACGGTAGTACGGCGAGTGACCGCATGCTCCGCGGGCGATCGCCCTAGGGGTTAAGAGGGGCCGTATATTTGCTCGTTCGTTCGCTCGTTCGCGCTTATCCGTTCGTTGATATGAGGTCGTCGATGCTTTCCACTGGGGTTTTTAGGGATGTTATCGAAAACTGCGCATCCATGTTAGATCGTACAGGTGCCCTGGATAGGAAACCAGTGTAGTAGTCGTCGTATTGTAAAGGGCCAACAGTAGTGGTTTTCAAGATCTCACCATCCGAAAATTTTTCACCACCGCCCTTAACGCCCACAACCACCACCAGGTCCTGTCCGCACGCTGTGCGACGTCTCTGCGTTGGCTCTAGATCTGAACTTCGAAGACCAGGTTCGTAGCCGTCACCACGTACAGGTGCAGAGTCCGATTTCGACGGCCTCCGTTTATATATAGAGTAGGCCGTTTTATAGTTACCTACGGCTCTTAAAATGCTTTATAAGAAGTGTACTTAGCAGAAAACTAGTATTTTCCTAAGATACCACGTCTAATCGCGCCTCTGAGGATTAATATGCTATAGATACCGCCCAAACCCTTTTATAATATGTGAGGAAGGCGTTTTAATTGCGTTCTAGGTATCCTACTAGCTATTTACTTGCCATCTATATTGGATGTAATAGCTTTAAAGCCTTCCTTACTACTATAAATGTGTTTCTAACAAATCTGCTTCTAAAGACATTTAGAAAGCAATTAAAAGACTTGCTTAAAGCATAACTAGTAAGTACGCCTTATTTCCGTGTTAGTAATAATACATGCAAGCGTAAATACTATTAGAATATATTAGCATCGCGTTCTAAACGGGTTTATATTATATTCTAATACTTTTACTATACTCTTTAAGCCAAACAGCGAATATAATCTCGTTTATATTTCTTTTAATAATACGTTTAAAAGACATATTAACTTTAAATATGTTTTGGGCTAGGAAGATCTTAGCTTGCTCTTATAAAAAGCAGATTATTATAAACTCGTTTTAATTATTGTAGATCTGTTAGATATAAGCCTATAACATATTAGCAAGCCAATTAAAACGTGTTTATAACATGTTTATTACTATTTTAGGATTTCGATGCTTTTAATCAAACTTATATACTACCCCTACTAGTCCTTTTCCTTCTAGGTATAGAGTAAGCTTCTCTTTTTAAATTATTCTAGTAATATAATCTATGGTAGCAAAGCTTACGTAGATCTGTACTAAAGAAGCCTTTCTATACTGCATATAAAACTATTTAAGGGCAGGACTTTAAAGAAACTTTCCTATAAAGACGTTAGGTATTTATTCGCAATTAGTTTAGAATATGTTTACTAAGAGTAAGATCTAGATTACGCATTTAACGAACCAACTTAATTACCTTATTTAGTATCTCTAGAGGCGGCTTATTTGGGGGGGGGGGGAGTGGTAGTGCATAACTATATACCCTATGCGAGGTAAATAAATATAAGGAGTCTCTTCTAAGTCGTCTAGAATAAAAACGTGAAAAGTAACCTCGTAGTCCTAATGGATAAGTTTCCCTAGTCCCTGGGGGTGGTTAATTCCTAGGAATATGTTATAAATATATTATAAACGTAACCGGAATGCGTTCTAAGTAGGTTATATTTTTTTCTTACCGCGGTCTACCCTCCTATAGATATTTAATTTAATAACTTCGCATTCCTCCACTGTATCAGCACCTATATTGGCTAGTTAAATAAGAAATGTTAAATACGTAGTATCGTATTTCTTATTTGCTGGTAATGCTTTTCAGAAGTGCTCTAAATATACTTCTATAGTAGCCTACGTGTAGGTAAGAAATAAGTGCTAAACGTTAGTAATGTCCTAATATAATTAGTTCTAAACGTAATCTAGTTGGGTTCTAAACATATTTAGATAAAATAATTACATATAAAATATCTTTATTGCTTAATTATTAGTATACAAGCCTCCATTTAAGAGCTGTATATATTTACAGCTTAAAATTGTCTTTAAGCTGCTAAAAACAAGCTTATATACATTAACTGAAATACTAAATATATTTAGAACCAGTTCCGTACCTATTCGTATTACGTTTACAAATATCCAGGTCACTTCTATCCAGGGCTACCCGCTCTCTCTATATTTAACCCCACGTCTCTTTAGTAACCATAGTATAGCTTAAAGATCGTAACCAATTCTAAAGATATTTGTAATATTTTACTCCTAAACAACGCATTATATATTTTTTACCTCTTGTATTTAAGAGAGCGGACATTATAGGCTTAGGAGCATGCACTTATTTAGTTCTATATTGGATCTAAACATATTATAAACTAGTTATAAATATAGTTAGGGTATAATTTAGATTTTTACTAACTTACCTATATGGCTTTTTATGCATCTATGCCTCTTAAGTTAATACGGTAAACATAGCCTTTATTTAGCGTCTGTGGGTACTCTAGAAGACTTAAACAATCCTTAATTACAAGTATAGTAAGAGGATTAGTAGATGCCTTGGTAAGAAATGTAATATAAGGAACTTTAGGCTAAATACATTTAGAACTGAATTAGAACGTATTTAAAACATATTAAGAACATATTAAAAACCTGCCTTAATCTAATCTTGCGGCTATATTTAACTCTCTTCTAGTATATAATCTTCTAACATAAGGACACTGTCTACTAAATTAATTTTAAACTTATTTTTATTATTACTAGAGAAATCTAGTAGCTGATAATTATTGGATAGATCTATTTAAATTAGAATATATTCCAAACACGTTACAAATACGTTATAACTAGTTACCTATAATGGTTGGTTCTGTTTTGGAGCTGAGAGGTAAGTTATATAGTAGGATGAGCAATTTGCACTCGGTTAACTATATAATCTTATATTTTTAGCTAAGGCTGCCCCGTATAGGGATCGTGCATTAGCGCTTATAGTAGACCCACCCTTTAGCGTGGCCTGACCGACTTGTAACCACCCGCTTATATAGTAAGATTATTCTTTATATAGCTTCTTTTAGCATTACGGCCCTTTTATTACCTAACAGCTATACTACCTACTCCCATTTTTAGATACCTCTTAATCTATATAAAGAGTCTACTTATAATATCTCCAAAAGCTTAAATCTGGCTAAGCTTCTACGCTATAATTCTCTGCTTATTTAGGATAAGGTACTAATATAGCACCGCTACCACTTTAAAGCTATATACTATATACTTACGGATATTTATTTTAATAATTCTACCTTTAGCAGACTCCCTACTATCTTAGGCGGTAACTTTACTTAGATACTGCCTATTATTCTATAGGGGAACTACGCAGCTATAATAGGTGCCTGTCTATAGTGGTTATTTCTCTAGCCTACCTTCTATACACTATCCCTATAGTTAAATATATATATCTACTAGGGCAAGATAAATTAGCGGTTTATAGCTTAGGTATAAAGCTTATCCTATAATCTAGCCCTAGCTAATAGTATTAATATCCTACCTAGTATAGCCCTATTATAATTCTAAGAACCCTTTTATGGGTATATATACCCTCTATAACTGCTTACTTAGGTATATACTACCCCCAATACCTTCCGCAATTACGCTATTCTGACTATTTATAACAATGCTATAGCTAAGATTAACAACGCTATCCTTCTACGGCTCTATAGCTCCCTAAGTATCTTTTATTTTATAGACTCTATAGAGTGAAATAGGGAAGGAGAAAATTATATAAAACTACTACCAGCGGAGCTTCTGCAGATATTTAACCCTAATAGCTTACCTCTATTAAAGCTTTTCCTAAAAGTAGGCACGTCTATACTTCTTTTATGGGACCTTTACCCTAATAAAGGGCTCTATAACGGCACCTATATAGTTATTACGCGCATAGGCCGCTACTATATTAAAACTTAGATACTTAGTAGTAGCTTTTATAACTAGCTACGGCTAATTTCTTATATTAAGCTTACCTCTACAGAAGGAGAACTGCTATTTATTATTAGTAGAAGGTAGTTTCTAATCTAGCTATCCTTTGCTATAACCGTAAATAAATTATAGGGGTAGTCTTTTAACTTTGTTGGTATTAACTTATATATACCGGTCTTTACCTATAGGCAGCTATATATTATACTATTAAGAGCAATAAATATAGCTAGGCTTTTACTATTACTACCATAGGACAAGGATGCTATAACTACTAATGTTATATATCTAACGTAATCTACAAGCCTATGGCCCGTATAAGCCTATAGCCCACCCTACCAAAACGCGCAGCGCCAAAAACGCGAATTCCTCAACCACGAATAATTGTATTTAGTGTAGCTATCTACTAGCTAGTTGCTTGCCATCTAGGGCATATACATGCTGTTGTTTAGGTAGCTGTTAAATAACGCGTCATGGTTAGGTGGGGTGGGCCGTAGGCTTATACGGGCCATAGGCTTATAGATTACGTTAGAGGTATTACTTTTATAATAAGGTATGTTATTTTATTAAATAACTACTTCTATAACTGCCCTATAGGGCTAGTAAAACCTCTATAAATGCCCTATAGGGTCTAGTAAACACACCCTTTTCCCTTCCTCCCCCTTCCTCCCCTTCCTTACCCCCCTCCCCTACTCCTTATTTTTACCTTCCTTTTACTCCTTAACTATATCCGCTAAATAGCGGAGCAGCCCTATAACCTACTAACGCCATATAGGGCAGGGACGGATATAGGTAGGCGGGGCCTTCTCCTCTTTATTATTATTATTATTATTATTGGCGGTGGTAGTAGTAGTAGTAGGAGGAACTAAGGCGCGGGAAGAGGCGCGGCCGTAGTAGACTAGTAGAGTAGCGGCAGTAGCTACGGCAGGGGTAGACGCTATTATCTCTATTAGTTATACTTTTTACCATTTATATTGCTAACTTATAGGCCTAGAAGGAGCAGCGTGCCCCTTTACTGCTATAATAGTGTGGTGGTGTAGATTGGACGTCGCCTACTATCTTGGCATTTTCCTATATTTATAGAGCCTTCAGCTTCCCTCCCTCTTACATATCACGACCCTACCAGTTCATGGAATACATTCTTTTCTTTCTTTATTACCGACAGAGAGACAGATAGACAGACAGATAGACAGACTAACTAATAGATAGATAGTACCGTGACTTTCCTATCTAAGAGACACCGTACCCTTCCACATATTATTTGGCATTCTATATAGGGACGGCGGCAAGCTCTTTAGATTAGAAGTCTGGTATTCTATACACAACTATATACATAGGAGACACGCAGGAATATACTACAACTACTAAAGAACTACCAGCTGTAGAAGAACGACCAGCTAAAAGAACCGCCAGCTAGACAGATAAGATAGCAGAACTAGGGAACTAGAGAACCAGGCAGTATCAGACAGCAAGGGGGACTAGGTAGACCCTAAATAGAAAAACTGCGGAAAAAGACAGGACGGCCAGACTTAATATATAGGCTAAAAGAGTAGCAATAAGAGGTAAAATGGTGTAGGTTAAAAGGTCTTGGGAGTTAGGTTTGGTGCCTATTCCTAGAAATTTAGTGTCAAGCGAATTAGTAAGCTAATTAAACAACTACCAGCCGTCAAAGTCTCGCCACCCGCGCGCGCACGAGTATAGCCAGAACATTATTAAAGATATAGAGACGACAAGCTAAGGGCTAATTAATTAGATAGAAACGAGATCTAAGGTATCTAGCAGCAAAGAAAGTCAGCGCTGCCTAGAGGAGATAATACCGAGCAAGGCCGCAAGTATACGAGATCAGGTCTATCCTTGAAAGCTTCCTATTCTGGCTTAGCTTTGTCCTCTTTTAAGTTATCTGGATTATGTTAGCAGCGGCCCTAGAGGCACTCCGTAAGGACCTCCTGTATAGAACGACAGCAGGCCAAAATAAATAGATGTATTAAGACCCGGCAGTGGTAGAAAATAAAGATTCCGTGCTTTTCTAGGAAGACCTCCCCTTAAGCATTAAGAAGTAGGCGCCTTCCGTTAGGGACATAGCTGTATAAGTAGACTAGCCAAAGTATGCACCTGTTAATGTCCCGCCAGGACAGTTATCTAGGACATCCTCTGTTAAGACCACGGCTATATAAACAAACCTACTGTAGCGTTTACCTATAACACCTAGGACCGATAACCCTTAGTAGATAAAGGATAAAAGCCGTAAGGATCACCTGCAAGCTCCTAAGGAAGCTCTAGATATACCTAATAACTAGTAGTTAACAGCTTAAGATAAGGTCTACGTTATGGTCCAGCCTATACCAGCCCTAGGAACTACTAGGACTCCTTACTTTACAGGGCAGAACGTGTTACAGTTTATTAAATAGTACAAGCGGCTATGCACCCGACATTGTATAACGAGTATGGAGAAGCGCTAGGGCCTTCTAGAGTACTGCAATTACTAAATAGGGATGTGGATCCGAAGCTTGCCTAAATTTACAGCTGGCAATTGGATAGAGCTTATAAGAAAGCTTAGGGCAGAATACCAAGTAAATGACTACTATTAACGCATAGAGATAAGAGACTTTGTAGAAGCTTTTGTTTAAAAATCTACGGAACAGCTAGGCGAATTACGTCACTATATATAGGACTTTACTACTATCTTAGCTAAAGTGGTAGCCGTAGGAAACCTTACTAAGTAAGAGAAGGGGTGGTGGTTTATATAAGGGCTCCCTATTAAATACCACGGGTATATAATAGAAAAGACAGGAGCTGTAGCAGACAAGCCTAGTACCCTTATGTTTAAAAGACTGAAGGAGGCCGTAGAGTTAAGAATAATGGCTGCAGAGAACGTTAAGCGAATGGCTGTTCTTCTAGAAGAGGATGTTCTGAATATCCAGCTTATACAAGAGCTACGGCAGTAAGGAAATAAGCTTAACCGCTAAAGGGAAGGAAGACTTCTAGACCTAAGGAAGTACGCGACGCTATTAAATTAGGCTATAGTTTAAAGCCCGGCATAAGGATACAGCTTAGCACTAGGATATAAAGACTGGCAGAATAGCACCTAAGCTCCCTTTGTTCCGCAAGGCTGTTGACCTTCGCAAGACTATTAACCTCCGCAAGACTCTTAATATCCACAAGGTCCCTAATATCCGCGAGATTCTACTACCTTTAGATGGCCGCAATGGGACGTATAGGGTTAGCGAGGCACGCGAGGATTAGGCTAGTGGACCTGTTTTAAATATAGAGGAAGTTACCGTTTTACTAAGCTTAAATGCTAAGGGCTAAAGGATCTTATCTAGTAAGGATTTATATATCTGTTTAATAAAGGAAGACTAATAGCTAGGATATATAGTTAACCTAGACTAGTACTACCGTGGCTTGGTAATAAAGGACGGCTAATAGGTATTAAGGACTGGCTTTGTACGTGTTAAGGAATAGACCTAGATAGGCTAAAGGAAGAACAGACGCGGCAATAGGCCCCTATAGTATAAACGGATTTAACTGCTTTTTATAACAGAGTAGTACTGAAGAATAGTAATAAAACACTTATAAACTGGGAGGACTACTATTAAGTACAGCCTATAGACTTAGTAGTAGCACCTAGCTAGCAACGTCTGTAGACTCGCCTAACCCCTAGAGACAGCCGTATAACCAGGATAGCCGTTAAGCCGTAGGCTCCGCCGTAGGAGAAGAATATATAACTAGGAGATGTACGACCAGGAGATTACATCTAGATTATATCACAGCCTGTAGATAAAACAGCTGAAGCTAGAAAGAAGAAGGAATTGTCTAATCTTTAGAGATAGTCTTAGAGACAGACGCTTGAGGTTAGCCATTAACCGCAGGCTCTATAGTAGGTATAGGATGTTTGACTAGGGGACAGTCAAGTTCTAAGGTAGGGGAGGGGACACAGGTAATGGCCGTATAAAAGATTTCTATTTATCTGCTTAGTTACTATATTTCCTAAAGCTCCTTTTATATTTACTTTCTTAACTATAACGCGTCGTTAAACGCGTCAACCTACTGCAAAAGATATTAGTTTAGCTTACCGCCTGTTAACAAACTAATAGCAATTTTCTATTTTAGGGACGGAAAATCCTAATTAGTCCATTTAGCAATAGAGCTGGTAGAACTCTACACTACCCCTAAAATTCAAATGCGCTAGCTATATAATAAGAACGGCATAAAGAGCCTTAATTAATTGCATAGATGCAGAGCTAATTGTATAATATAGAGCTAGACGTAGAGCCTTAATCGAACGACTATACGGAAGCCTTAGTTAATTAAATGACTATATAGAAGCTATAGTTAATTAAAGAGTTAAATTAAGCCAGAGCCTTAATATTAGCACGTCACCGTTACTAAATTAAGTTAGTTAAATATTGTTAAATTAGAGCCTTTAACTGGGCCGACCTTATTCCTTATTTAAACAACGACTAATTGCAGCATGACTATTACTGCTATCTAAATTTAGTACTGCGCTAGCTGTATAATAAGAACGGATACTGCGGCAAGGAAGGGATCTATATAAAAGTAATAACACAATATCAGTAATTAAGTACCGCGGAAACGGTAAAGTAGTATATAAAGAGACACTAACAAAGATACTCCGTAAAAGATTAGACAGGGTATAGCTAACTATATTAAGCCTAAGCTATTTTTATATAACTAAAGATAGAACCAGGCCGTATCTAGCTAGGCTAGTAAAGGACTATATTAAAAATTATAAAGGGAACAGGAATTGGACGTATAGGAACCAACGCTTTCCCTCTAGTTGTTTTAATAAAGGACTATTGTGGATATAAAGGCAAGGGATATGTAATGGAGGTAGTTATAACAGCCAAAAAGCTGCTACTAGATGGCCTTAAAGATGTTAAGAACAACTTAGGTAAAGTATAAAACCAGTAGGATAATAACAAAGAGACTAAAAGCAGAAGACAATCCCAAGAAGGCTCTTAAGCTAGAAGAAGATTAAGGATACGTAAGCGTACTGCTAACAGCTAGGGTAAAGAAGCAGCTATAAAAGCTTAAGGATGCGCCGAAGAAGCTAAGAGTAAAGGTAACTCTAAAAGGAAAGAAAGTAGCTATTAAGGACGTCTTACAAAAGCACCGGGCCCGCGGAAATGGTCTACTAGAAACTGCTATTTATGCTTATAAGGAAGGAAGTCTTAAGATAGGTCTCTAGATTGGACGTCTGGTGGACACTAAGAGCCTCAATTAACTACAGATGTAGAGCTTTAACCGAACGACTGCACAGCCAAAGTCTTAATTAACTGTCCACAGATACAGAGCCTACGGATATAGAGCCTTAGTTAAACATCAACGGATTTAAAGCCTTAATTAAGTATATAACAATGCAGAGTCTTAATTATACATACAGCAGAAGATACCTTAAGTCAAGCTAGGGCCTTATTAAGTCTTAATCAGTTAAACGCCGTCCTTATATTTAGATTAGAATAATTAGAGCCTTTAACCAAACCGACTTTCTACCTTAATTAAACGACCGAACGATTAGTTGTAGCACGTCGTCGCCGACTAATTAGACAGTCTTGGTATACAGAGATGCACGCAGACACGGACGCAGAACATGTAATACACAGCCAGGTGTATAGCTAGATGCATAGCCAGACGCGGAGCTAGGTGCAGAGTCTTAATGTTATTAATTAAACAATTAAACCAAGCCAGAGTCTCTGCTACCTTGGTTAACTGCCCTGCCGCCACCGCCGCTACTACTACTATTCCGTCCGGCTATTTTGTCCCTACTATCTTAACTAACTGCTCTGTCTCTACTATTATAGATCTATACCGCTGCTAGGTCTATTTTACTGCTAGATCTACTAGATTTATTTAGCCGTTCAGCCGTTCTAACCGATCTATTCTGGACCTAATATTACTTTAACTGTTTAATTCTGACTGCCGTTCTAACCGACCTATTCCATTCTACTGTTTCTACCGACTGCTATTTAGACTAACTGTTTTACTGTCGTTGCTGCTATGGCTACTACTACTGCTGTCACTATTTTAACTGTTCTACTTCTGCTATTTTAACCAACTATTCTATTCTAACTGCTGCTCTAACTGTTCCGTTCTACTATTCCAACTATTCTACCACTGCTATTTTAACCGACTGCTATTAACTAACTGCTACCAACCAACTGCCATTAACTGTCTACTGCTACCGAGATTTCTACTATTAAAAGTTCTACTGTTGGATGTCCTACTGCTTACTTACTGTTACCGAGTTCTTCTACCGAGTATTCTACCGCTAACTGTTCTATTTTATTTTACCGCGCTAACTGTTTGCTTTTATTACTGTTTCTACTACCGCTACTATTACTACTGTTACTGCTGTTACTACTGTTACTACTGCCGTTATTATTTCTGGTTTACTATTCTAGTTACTAGTAGGAAGATTGGATCTTAGCTATAGATAACAGAAGGATATTATAGAATAGTTTTATAAGGCTGTAAAGACGGCTGTAGAATTATGCTTTTAACTAGTACCGCTAGTAGGTATAGTACACAGGCGATTAGGGCGGCTAGTGTGTATATTTATGCATTTAACTAGTGACGCTGGTGGGTATAGTGCATAGGCAACTAGTACGGCTAATAGGTGTATTTATTTAGTACGTGTTTGATAGGTATCTTACTAGGAGAAAGAGGTTTTCTGTGTTCTTTTAGGGATATGCTTTCCTTTATCTATTCTGCTTTTGCTATACTTTTGTTTGGCTATTCTTCTATAGTATAGAATGTTAGGGGACAACGTTCCTGGTGGGGGAGGTGTGTGGTGGTGTAGATTGGACGTCGCCTACTGTCTTGGCATTTTCCTATATTTATAGAGCCTTCGGCTTCCCTCCCTCTTACATATCACAACCCTACCAGTTTACGGAATACATTCTTTTCTTTCTTTATTACTGACAGAGAGATAGATAGATAGACTGACTGACTGACTGACTGATAGATAGATAGTACCGTGACTTTCCTATCTGAGAGACACCGTACCCTTCCACAATAGTAGTTAATATAGCTGCTGCGTAATTGGCCCGCGACTAATATACACTCTATAAATAGGCTACCGCCCTACGCGCACGACGTATAAGCCTATAGGGCTACTATACCCCAGCTTTGCGCTAGGGCTGCCTCTATATTTAGGGCCCTAGCCTTAAGGCGGACCCCCTAATAGACCCTAGGAGCCCTACCTAGGCTAAAAGCCTACCACAGAGACATGCCTTAAACGCGTAGTAGGGGACACAGCGCCCGCATTATAGCCGTATTAGTGGTAGTGGCTTTAGCGGCGGCGGCAAGCGCGGCAGGTAATAGATTTTAGGGTAGGAGGGTAGCGGGCTATAGGAGGGCGGTAGGCTAATTAATAGCTATAAAGCTGGCTAGGGGGGGAGCAATAGGAGTGGCGGTAGTAGCGGTAGCGGTAGTAATAGGAGTAAGGAGGGGCCTAGCGGCAGCTGCAGCTATAGCAGCTATTTATATGTTAATATCTTCTTAAATTCTCAAATTCTTTTATAGTACTAATACTTACTAGTATACTTATCTGCTAGGACCGAAGTTTTATATAGAGGCGGCGCAGCCCTACACGGGGGGGGTATAGAGGAGTGGCGGCAGCTAGGCGAGGATATAGTAGCAGTAGCGGCGGTGGTAATAGTAGAGTAGGAGTAGGAGCAGGAGCAGGAGCGGTAGTAGTAGTAAAAACGGCAGTGGCAGCAGGAGTAGGAGCAGACGATATAGTAGCAGTAGCAGCAGTGGTGGTAATAGTGGTAATAGTGGTGCTGTTGCTTAAGGAAGAAGACGACGACGATAACGATAATATAAATAGCTATTGTTAATATATATTACATGATTAATTATATAAATCTATATCGCGTAATTATTATATAAAGGCAGCCTTATATTACTAATATAAGGCTATATAAATTAGTGTGTCCAATAGTCAGCTAGCTGCGAGCTTTAGCTTTTATAGCTGACTGACTACGTCAATTGGACCGCTCGCTGTCCACTGACTGCAAGGTAAGGTACGCTAACTGTTACGCTGTTAGCTAGCCGTCCTAATTAGGAAAGTTATATAGACTTTATGGTGTTTTATTGCGGATTTTTGGCAGCACCTCTCTATATATAAATATTAACGTTATCCGATTAAATCCAACCCTAATTTACCTAAGATAGTATTTAAATATAGCCAAATTCGTCCTGCGCGCCTATAGAGGTTTAAAAAGGTAGAACAATTAGTGGTAATGTTAGTGGCAAGGTTAGAAAGAAGGCATTAGTAAGGGCTCCGGAGGCTCTATTTCTATATTAGATTTAATTAAATATAAAGCTCTATTAAATATATCTCACCAAGCTAGCTTTTCTGCCTCTATAGTTGGCATATAGCCAGTAAGATTAATATCCAAACTTGTCAACTAAGGTGTAGTTAAACCTCTATTAGAGTTAATACAGTCGATCAAACTGCTTAATAAAAGGCCTTTAATTAACTACCACTTTTAACATTGATTTGCTTTAATTATGTCGGCTAATAGTTAATTACGCTTATTAGTAATAATCCTTTTAGCCCAGCTAAAGGCATATTTATATATAGAGCTTATTGCTGGTATAGAGAATATATTAAGGGCAATCTTGGCAAGTATTAGATAAAGGATTTGACCAATTTTAAGCTACCAGTTAAGAGGATTAGGAATAACGTTGTTCCGCTTATTGCCATTATTAGAGCGGATCTTGATGAGCTTAAGGCCTGTGTTATAGTAGCATTTAAGCTTACTGGCAAGCTTAATATGCTTTTAATTGCGCTTTAAGAAAGTAAGGCTCTTATCTACAACTAAGGACTGTGTATATTTATTAGCTAAATCATTATTAGATTTATAAGGAACCTTCCTACGCCGTAGCTTAGCTAGTTCCTTATCTTCCTTATCTACTTACTTATTAATATAGTTATTAAATAAAGTCTCCATGCACCGCTTGGCGTGCTTCTACTACAGGGGCTACCGTTTCCACTTATTATAAAAGTAGGCGCGTTTAAGAGATGGATAAAGGATTACTATAGCAAAATAGTAAGGGCTCTTAGCCTTTATTTTATTAAAATATTTGTTAATCTTTTAGATAGCTATATTAACGCCCAATTTAAGGAAGGAGTTACATTTATTCTTAAGGCTCTGCTAAGTTCGCTAGAGAATTTAATAGAGTAGCTCTATATTAGTAATTAACTCCTATAGAGTGCTATATAAGCCTTTAATACCAGGACTGTTGGCGTCACCTTTTATGCACTTGGTGGCTAATATAAAAGGCTTTAGGATCTTAATAAGCTGCTCTACTTACTGCTAATCTTCATTAGTAAGCGCGTCCTGTAATAGATTGTAGCTATTATTAGCGGGCTTCCTCTAAGCCAGTAGATATTTATTAATTGCTTTATAAAGAAGGTAGGCACGGCGAAGTATAAAGTAGGTTAAATTCTACTAAACACCTCCGTCCTTAATAAGCAGAAGCTCTACTTAATTAAAGAGCTTATCCTTAATATAGGCCTTAGCCTGGTTTTTAGTAAAGTCTTTATAGCGTCTTATTAATCGCATAATATATTTAATAATATTATAAACTTTGCCTACGGAGCCTCTCTGCCATATAAGATTAAATTTAACGTGCTCACTTGCGCCAATTATTAAGCGTTTAAGCTTACTTACGCCTTTACCGTATATTAAAGTCTTAACAATAAGGTTAATAATATAGCCAACACACCAAAGCCGTTCCTTTTTAGCCACTAATAGGCTTTATAAAAGGTAGTCATAGAGCTCATTATTATTGCTAGCGTTGTCGGCCATTAAGGAGCCAAGCTTATAATCAAATTGATACTTTTAAATTACTAACACTAGGGCCGTTGCTATATTTTTAGCAGAGTGTAATCCTCGTAGTTGTAGAAGGCCTAAAAGTACTAATTAAAGCTTTTTACCTTTGTTAATGAAATGGGCCACTATACCAAGTAGTAACATTCCGTTTATAAATATCTAGATATTACAGGTAAGATTAATTTTACTAAGTACGGTAAGGAGGAGGTCTTTAATATTAATGTGTTACTGTTTAAATGCGGTCTTAATCCAATCGCTTAGTAATATAGGCGCCTTTATAAGATAGTTCTAAATTTAATAACAGTTAAAGGTTAGCAGAGCGTATATATAAGGACTTGTAGCTTGACGGAAGGTAATATCTTATAAAATTGTCCAATTAATATAGGCTTGAATATAGCTAACTGCCTAGAACGGCTGGCGTTTATAACCGCTAGCAGAAGTAAAAGCTTTAGTACTTAGTAGTTATATTCTACTACTATAACTTTTAGGGTTAATAATAAGGTTATACTTTAACTTTAAATGGCCGTTAATATAATTGTTGCTATTAATTGTACGTAAAGCATCTGGTTTTTAAGCTAGATAGTAGAGCTTATACAGCCAGAGCCTCTTTTTGCATAAGGGACTGTCCTAAAAAAGGTCTGCTCTATGCTTTTATATTAGTAATATAAGAGCTTTATTTAATAGTAACCGCTTATTAATAACCTAGTATCCGTATTTACCAGTAAGCTTGCTATATATTATTAGGTAGAGATTATCCCAATTAATAGGAAAGATACAGCTATAGTTCCAATTTGCTAGAGGAGGCTCTTATAATATGGAATTATCTTAATCGCCTAATTCGGTATTATCGTTAATTAGAAGGGGGGAGGAAGCAGTTAATCCATGAACCCTATGCGGTGCTAAAGGAGTTAAATAATGCGTAGATTGTAAATTAAATAAGGAGGAAGTAGAGGAGGAAGTAGATAAAGAAGCTCTACTGCCTAACTGACGCGTAAAATGCAATGTACGTTGCATTTTATATAGGTAATAAAATGGTAAGCTTTAGCATGGGTTTCGGCACGCAATAGAGATATTGGGGAAAATGCTATATTTACTATAGCTAAGCAAGATATTCCCATGGATTTCCCATTGCTTGGCGTATAATTAACCAACCAGATTATCTAAATATCCTCAACTTTTACCAAAAGCTTTAACTTACCACCAAATCTTACCGCCAAGACAGCGAGCTGTTAGCTAGCTGCAGTTTTATAGCTGACTGCTTACATTAGCAGCCTCTTGGCAGCGAAGCTGATAGCGTCGCTGACTCTTGGACATACTGATATAAATTCTATAGTATAGTAGTAGTGCGGTAGTAGTAGGGCAGTAGTAGGGCAGTAGTAGTATAGTAGTAGGGCAGTAGCAGGGCAGTAGTAGGCAGCTATTTAGTTTTTAAAAGGACTTCGTCCCTAAAGGACAAAAGCCCGCCGCAGGCGTAAGAAATAAGTAAACTTTTCTAAGGAACTGTAAATTGCCAGCTATAAGTTAGCAATTTTAGAAATTTTCCTTAGAAAATTTGCTTATTTCTTATTTATTGTTAACCCTGTTTAGAGATATCTAAGTAGGAAGGGACACTAACTAAGATACGTAGATAGAGTTTTAGCTTGCGGATGGAGAGTATAATTAGATAGAGAGTACGCTCTAGCAAGACGGTGTGCTTTCGGAGTTTATGGAAAAGAAGATATGGTAAGTGGACTTTAGAGACCGCGATAACCACGGCTAACAGAGGACTTTTGGCAGGTATAACTACGACGAAGAGAAACGCAGACTAGCAGTTTGTATGCCTACTAGGGTATACGAGTTCTTTATCAACTAAGTGGAGGATAACATTTGGACCAGCTAAAAGCAATTCGTAACAGATTAGATAGGAAGGCTCGATTCGCGTAGAAAGTGCGACTAGCCCAATTAACTAAAATACGTTTCGCCGCTAATGCTTCGTCTGGCAAATCAAGGTACTAACTAGACATATTATTTGTGCATAAGGATACACAATATCCGGGCGTTGTTATTGAAGTCGCATACTCGCAGAAGAAGACACGCCTAGGTTAATTAGCTAATAATTATCTTTTGGATTTGGATACAGTAAAATCTCCTTAATACGATATAGGGTATATAACGATACCCTCTACATTACGATCTACACCCCTTGATTAAGCATTTTTTGGTGTAATATTACGATAATCTGACTTTTGACGATATCGTTAAGCACTTACCACCAATATCGGTATAACCAGTAGAGAATTTGTATGGGAGAAGGCCCTATTTGGCCCGCGAGGTAGATATCCTAAACCTTTTTAGGTATAAAGCTCCTCCTTTTCTTGCTTATTCACCTTACACGTGACTCTTGATATAACAATACCATTGGTATTACGATACGCTCGGCCGAATAAACGGTATTGTATTAAAGAGATTTTACTATACTAGCGTATAGGCTGTTGTCTGCTTAGACATTAAGTACGGCAACAAGGATTCTTGCGAAGCAATATTATCGATTTGGCGACCCCAATTATTCGATACTGCTGACAGACCTGAATTAAGAGCTGTAGAAGTGGTCGCGGATAAGGTAGGTTCAATCCTTGTCACTCTAACCCATTTTTAATGTTCTGATGTTCCTATTAGGCTTTCCGTAACGATAAAGGGAACGCCGTCGATTACCCTGGCCTACGGCTCCGCCTTAGCGATTTTACCTATGAAGAACTTGCGTAGAAGGAGATAGGTGATGAAGATACAGATATCTATATCTCTGGGTTACAACTCTGCCAGTATCTTGATGCGGTAGAGAGCAAAGTAGAGCAAGTACTGGGCAAGCATTCCTTTGCCAAGGAGGTCAAGAAGCGGAAACGGTTGGAAACACCTCCTAAAGAGTTTAAGGCAGGTGATAAAGCAAGGCCGCTTAGCTGTCATCCCACGCTCACCCCTGTCTTGCTTAGCAAAGACTTTACCCCAATCGCTCTAGCTTTAGTTAGCATAACTCTATGCTTCTTGTCTGCAGATGCCTATAAGCTTATTACTGACGATGGCTCTGGAAGAGTCCTCCATACGGGTTTCCTGCTTATATAAGCAGACTTCCTTTGTTCCGCTTTTGGTCGGTGTCCATAGTAGTCACCCCGGACACCATAGCAGTCACTTTGGTTTCTGTACCAATATAGGCCTATATTAAGGCCTATATTCCTCATAGTTAGAATATATAGATTTATTCATTCCTTCCAATATTATTTAGTTTATTCGGTTATAAGCACTCATTGCTACCAAGCTGCGACAGTTCAGCTATTTAATAGTTTAAAATATTAACACCTTACCATAGGTTGCATTAAGGGTTACTATACCCGTGCTAGGTTATATCTTACTATTTAATATTTAACGCCTTACCACAAGCCACATTAAAGGTTACCACACCTGCGTATAAAGTCATTTCTTACTATTAAATTTACGCGTTAAATTCGTGTTTTTGTTTACATATCAAATTTGTTTATTTACGCGTCGCCATAGGTAAAGACTATCCAGGCATTCAACGCCTTAAGAACAACAGTTTAAATTAGTATTAATATTGGACGTAGCTCTACACGTATATACGTGGTGAGGGCCTTCTATATGTTATTTGTGAAGGACCACCCCTCTACCTAAAGCTCTAAGAAGAAAAGCCTATGATATCTATTAATTAAGTACCAAAAGACGCCGATAAGGAGGAGCGAGATAAGGTCCTTGAGAGGTCCCAAGTTATTGCGGATACTAACGATTTAATTCACTTAACTAACAAGGTGCTCTATAATAAGTATAACAAGGAGCTTAAATAGTATAATAAGGATAACGGCAAAGTCTATTTAGTTATCCTTAGTACAATTAATAAAGAGATTATTACTGCCTTAGAGCACAAGCAGATGGTAAAGGACTACATTAAATACCTTAAGCAATTATTTAAGGCCTATGGCTTAATCCATAAGGCTAATATATAGGAGACTTTTATTAAGCTCCGCTTTTAATTAGACTAAGTAATTACTACTTTCTTAAGCTGTTACTAAGAAGCGGTTTAAGGGGTTAAGCAGGTAAAGCTTGCCCTAGATAACAAGATTATTAACTACCAATTTATTAGCGCCGTTAACAAACACTTCCCTATATAGGCTTAGATCTAACGAGATAAGATCCACAATAAATATATAATTTTACTACTTTAATTAATTACTAACCTTACTAATAAGGCTTAGCGGAAGGACTTATTTAAGAACTTTGCCTTAGTTAATAAACCACTAGGTGACTTACGCAAACAATCTAGTTAAGGATGTGGAAATGGCCGTGGTCGCGGTAATAGTTAAGGCAGAGGTAGAGCTAGCCGCGGTGTCTTATTAGGCAATTAAGGCCCTACTAAGGATGCTTTAAACAAGTGCGGATGGTATAAATAAGGTTATCTAGGTGGTGAGGAAGGCTGCTAGATAAAGCACGCCTATTTAAGACCTAAATAGTGGAGACCTGGAGAGAAACGGCCTCCGCGCTTAGGTGACGGAGTAGCCTTAAATACTAATAAGGCCTCTAAGGGGATACCCAATCGCCCCTTTTAAGCTACCAATTCGGCAACCAAATTGATCTTTACTATGCAGGTTATTAGGCTAGTAGCTATGGCTTTAGAAACAAATATTAAGAACTCCTAGATAGCCAACAGTTGCTTAAATATTTATATAAGTAATGATATTAGGAAGTTTGTGTGGTATAAGAAAATTAAGCCTCTCTAAATCTAGACGGGAGGAGGCTTAATAAAGGCTATTGGTATCAGATTAGTTAAACTTATAGTTACCTAAACTAACCACTTAGCCTATATAATTATGTTTACTAATATATACCACTGTCCTAACTTCTTTACAAATATTGTCTTGCTTAGTATTTTGCAAGGGAAGGGCGCCTTCTTTAATAGTCTCTATAATACAATTAACTTTATTAAAGATTAGGTAGAGATAGCCTATATCCCATATATTAATAGACTTAATTTATTTATACTAGTAGACAACCCTATAAAGGTTCCCTTCGCAATGGCTCTGGCTACTGCACAATTACGCCTCTATAAGAAAGGCGTGCTTGCTAAAGCTACTATAGAGACTTGGTATAAGAGACTATAACACCTTCCTCCTGCCTAGATATATCTCCTTGCTAGAAGTATAAAGGGGATCGTAGTTACTAAGGATAAGCTACTCTACTACAAGGGCTGTTACCTTAGAAAGGCCAAGAAGTAAATATTAAAACGCCCTTAATAACGCAGCAATTGTATATTTAAAAAGGTGCATGTTAATATAGTTGGGCTATTAAAACACAAAGGTCTCTATAGTGAGAAGTACTGGGTACTATTTACTAATAACCAAACACGCTTTAGATAGATCTACTATATGTTAAATAAAGGCTCCGCGGCCTCTACCTTAAAGTAGTTTATCTATATAATTAAGACTTAAATAGGGATAACAATTAGTTGCTTCTAATTAGATGGAGCTGCTAAATAGTTTAGTAAGGACTTAACTAATTTCTTTAAGAATGAAGGTATACTTACTAAAGCCTCTACCCTATACACCGCACACTAAAATAGAATTGTAGAGAAGGCCAACTATTTGGTTAAAGAAAGGGTTAGGGTAATATTAACTAAGACTTAATTGCTATTAAAGCTCTGGCCTAAAGTCGCTAAGGCAGCCATACATGGGCTTAATATATTGCCTATATTAGTTAATAAGAACCAAGCTCCGCCCGCTTAAGCAATGGCTCTTACCCTAGGTGATACCAATTCTATAATTATATACACTAACTGGAAGATCTATAGCTATCCCGCCTACGTCCTTATTAATGAAAAAGACCCTTAGCGGTAATAAGGTAATAAGTTCATTACAAGAGCTTAGAAAGGACGATTGGTTGGCTATAAAGGCTTATATATATATTAAGTCTATCTACCTTATAAGAACAGAGTTATTTAATTAAGTAGTATTACCTTTAACAAATTAGGAACCTTTCTTACTACACCAATTAGTAAAGAAGAAGGTGGCGATAATAATATCTACTAGGTACTACTTGAGGAACTCCCTACTAAAGACACTATACTAGAGGTCTCTTAGTTACTGTAGGAAGGAAGTGAGGTTTCTTGGTCACTATAGGAGGCAGATAAGGTCTCTTAGGTCTCGCAGTTAGGGGGTAACTCTTAGTTGGGGGGTGCCTCTAACGATTACAATATTGTATTATAGCCTAATTGACCTCCCCTTACTAATGATGAATAGGCAGGCCTTGACTAGTAAGAGCTACCTAATCTAGGAGGACACCTCCGCTAGGAAGCAACTCCCCTAAGGGATATCTACTAGGAGGACCTAGAGCAGACTCCGGATAAGTACTTAGATAAGGAGGCTGAATCTATAATAAACACTTGTACGCGGTTAAAGCCACGGCTTGACTATAGTGTACTCTATAGAACTGGAAAGAAGGAGCTAGCTATAAAAGCTACCTACCTTACCCTAACCTTTGCCTACACGTTCGCAAGTGCTCTATTACAGCCTTAGTAGACAAGGATAACTAAGGGACTATCTTTGGAGCTACGTAACTAAAAGGAAGCCATAAATTTAATATTTAAGGAGTAGAAGGCTGTGGCGGATAAGAAATAGGAGTCTTAAATAGTAAATGTCTTATTTAAGATTATTAAACTTCTACCTAGAGCCAAGGCTCTACCCGTTAAATGGGTCTTTATATACAAATTTAATAAAAACAATATCCTATTTAGATAGAAAGCAAGACTGGTATTATATGGTAATAAGTAGCGCCTAGGAATTAACTATGGCGACATATTTATAGGAGTTATTTATCCTAGTATATTTAAGTTACTAATAGCTCTAGTTGCTATATATAATCTAGAGTGCGAACACCTAGATGTAATTACGGCCTTTTTTAACGGAAAGCTTAACCACAAGAATATCTATATTTAGCTACTAGAAGGATATTATTAGTATCTAAAAGACGGCGTTCCTCTTGTGGGCCTACTGCTTAAGGCTCTCTACGGTCTTAAGCAGGCGCCACGCCTTTGGTATAAGGAGCTCAAGAGCTTCCTTACTATCCTTAAATATATGCTAATTCCAGCCGATTTATGCGTCTTTGTTAGCCAGCAAAGTGGCCAAATTATTATCGTCTATGTTAATGATCTTAGGGAACGTTCGGTTGCAACTTCAGATTGAATCTGGAGGCTCCAGAACAGAACCAATCTGAAGCTCAAATCTGATTCTGACGCGATCGTTCGGTCAATCTGACGACTTTCTGATCTGAAGCTCCTCCAGATCGGCAAGCGCGTTAAACCCGCAAGCTATACCGTATATAGAATCTGAACTGAGGCCTTGGCGTCAGTTTAAATCTGGAGCTTAAAGCTCCTTCTTTGAATTCTAGATTGAATCTAAAGCTTCGCCCAATCGACGACTCCTTATAATATGGCGTCTCTGCCCACCCCAACCGCGACACTGCTGCAGTCACAACTGCACGTATTTTACAACGCCCTTATTCTGACTTTTATAATTGCAATAATACTCCTTCCGCGTGGCGTCCGTACTTAGCATACTAATATATAGTGAGGTATGAGGTGGACGATGCAATTGCTCTATAGCCATAAGGCACGACTTTTAAGCGTTACCTGGATGAAGCCTGAGGTGTTTAAGAAGCTCCTTAATTGGCTGCAGGAGCACGGTGGCCTTAAGGATACGAAGCTTCTATTAGCGGCTAAGAAGCTTGTGATATTCCTAATAATATTTAGTAATAATATATTGTACAGGTTACTAAGTGAGATAACTTAATACTCCTTAGCAACGATCTATTAGTAAGTATTTAGTGACTAGCTTAAACTTCTTATTTTAATTTGCTGCCTTATAGAGCTGTATATAAAGTTCTTCCTAGCCTTCTAAAGTTATATAAGGAAGTTGTTTAACTTCCTTAAAACGTTACCCTAGATAAGATTGCTAAGGATCCTAAATAATATCCTTTTTTTGCTAATTGTATTAGAGCTCTTAATGGTACTTATCTTCCTATTTCTATTAAGGGTGGGTATAAAAAACAGGCTCTGTGGCGTGGTAGGAAGGGAGGATTAACGCAGAATATACTTATAGCTATTAACTTCCAGATGAACTTTGTATACGTCCTAGCTGGGTGGGAGGGTACTGCTTACGATAGTAGAGTAATAAATTCGGCTAAAGTTAAAGGATTTAAAGCCTTACCTAGCAGATACTATATTGCGGATGCTGGGTACTCTAATACGCCTATAACACTAACTCCCTACCGTAGTATATGATATCATCTTTATAAATAGGCGCAGGTAAATATAAGGCCTTAGAACGCTAAGAAACTCTTTAATCTTTAGTATGCGGCACTAAGGAACGTGGTGGAGCGTACTATAGGTGTTTTTAAGCATTAATTTAGGTACTTTAAAGCTAGCAGGTATAATCTACCTCTAAGAACGCAGGTTAAGGTAGTGTACGCCTTAACGGCTGTTTACAACTTTATTAATATATGTAATCCAGACGATCTAAATAGCTTTAAAGTGACGGAGGATGAGGAGATAGATAAGAAAGACGCAAGGCTCGCAGAGGAAGAAAGCAACGTAGTTATAAACCAAAGACGTGACGAGATTGCGTAACTTATATAGAAGAGTTACTACTAGGCAATTGGCAGGCTAATTAAATAAGAATCTATAGTAGATTTGGTGTATTTACTATAGAAATCTATATACTTTCCCTCTATATATTGCTCCTTAATTGCGTATATAGTAAGACGTTGAAGAATAATTAAAATCTTACCCAAATTTTGCTTAGATATTACCTAAATTCTAGCTTAAATCTTACCTAGATCTTGATTAAATCTTACTAAATCCTACCTTTTTAATCGCCCTCCTTCCTACCAGCTAAAATATTGTTAATTAAGCTTCGCTAAAGCCCTGTAACTCCGGCCATTATAAGGAATAATCTGGCAGTTAACTTGGTCTTAAAAGCTTATAGGATAACTAGTTGCTCTGCTAGATCTAGGTGACTAAACTCCTTAATAAACTCTATAGAAGCCTTCTCTTAAGGAGACTTCTAGGCGATTAACTGTTTAATAGCTCTTATCTCTCTAGTAATCTACTCTACCGTCTCTTCTAGAGAATCTATAACTCGCCATGTTTGCTGGCGCTTTATATTAAATTTAGTCTCTCTAGCAGCTTATTTAATAGCCCGCTTTCTTATTACTAATAAGGAAGTTCAACTTGGCGTTAAGGAGGAAGATTCTGGTATAGAAGGAGTATTTAAGCGCTTAATTAAAGATAACCTTAACTAACTGCATTTAATAGAGCTGCGAGCTAATTCTAACTTAAGATTATCCTTACCTCCCTCCTTATCTTCCGTATCTATTAAATCTATTGCCTGTAAGACTCCGGTTGTAAGGAGCTCCGGGTCTATATAGCTTTTAATTACCTCATTAATTAACCTTATATTACTCCCTATTACTAAAACTCCCTTAAATAGCTCCTATAGTATATTTAGGAAGGTAGGTAGTGCATTGCGAAACTTTATAGCCTTGGGATTGGCCTTAAAGTATATATCCATAACGTCCTCACTAGCAATAGGTATGCCTTTGGCTTCATCCCACCCCTAGCTAAAGAGGGTATAGAGCTCCTTCTACGTCCTCTAATCCTTCTTATGACTATTATGCTTACTTTTAACTTGCTTTAGGTTAACTGCCTAGGGGGTAATAGCTAGCGTACGATTAAGAGCAAGCTTCCAACCCTTAGCTTTATAAGAGCTGTCTGCGCAATATCCTTTCCAAACAGCCTTAATGAGGCCTTCTAACATCGCCTCCTCCATCTCAGTTGTCTATTTTATACGCGACTTCCTTGAACTTGCGGGTGTCGCGGCCGTCGCGGCCGTTGTTGTAGCTCTACTTCGGCTCTAGCAGGAGGTAAGGGAAGGTGAAGAAAACGTTGACTGAGTGGAGGGCGTTGATTAAGGAACGGTAGGAGTAGGAGACTCCATTACAACACTATAATAAAAAGTCGCGATAGAGGCCTAATGGGAGAGGTGTTTATTTAATCGCTTACCAAAATTAATCACGCATTATGCAAAGTTAAATTCTAAACCTTATCTGGAGCCTTACCGAACAATTAACTTAATTTCAGATTCAACCGAGCCTTAGAAGTAGACGCCGCTAATTACCAACTAGTCAACACTAAAAGGTGCACAGATCAAGGAGTTTCTGATTTGAAGTCAGATTGCAACCGAACGTTCCCTTATTTTGATTGGATAAGATATATAGATAATTAAACTGCTTAAAGAAGCACTTAGGAATAAGTATAAAGTGAGAGATTTAGGCCTAATTGTATACTACTTAGGCATTTAAATTATTAGGAACCGTTAAGCGCGATTAATTTGACTGGTATAGGACGCCTATATTAGGAAGATCCTGTATATATTCCATATGGAAGATTGCGCACTAGCCTCTATACCAATTTACCCCTCTGTGGTAGACTTTAAGCCATGCGAGCTTAAGAATTAAGCTCTAACGGAGCTGGTAAAACGGTATTAATTACTGATAGGCTCTCTACTTTATCCATACAACTAGACTCGGCCCAATACGGCCTAGGCTGTAGGGAAGCTCTATTAGTTCCTATATAACCCTACCAAACTGCATATGGAAGCTGCGATATAGATACTCGCCTACTATGTAGGGATGATTGACTTCGGTATAGAGTTTAGCTTACCCTAAGGGCAGCAGCCACCTCTAAAAGCCTTTACTAAGACGTTAGTTACGGACCATACTACGCCTAATTGCAATAGGGAGTATAGTAGAAGTGCACTAGGTAATATACCTGACCTATAACTATACAGCTATAGCAATGCAGCGTTTACTAATTTAGTTAATAGGAAGTTAACTTCTGGCTATATCTATAAGCTAGCGGGTAGCCTAGTTTTACATAAGTTAAGCAAGCAGTTAATACTTATAACCTTAATTATAGAGGCTAAGTATATAGCGATGATATATGCGGCTAAGGAAGCCTTATGGCTTTGTTAATTGCTTACTGATTTAGGCTATACTAGAAAGGATCTACTACCAATATATTTATATAGCGATAATTAACTAGTCATTAGCCTTGCTAAAAGTGACGACTACTACGCGCGCACTAAGCACTTTAAGCTATACTGGCACTATATTTGTGACAAGGTTTAAAGTGGCGTGATTTACCTATAGTATGTTCCTACGGGCGATATAGTGGCCGACAGTCTTATAAAGCCACTATTAACAGTTTAGTTTAGGAACTTTGTTAAGTAGCTGGGCCTTGTTTAATGTGATATAGATACTAAACCTAAATAGGAAATCGTATATAGGCTGGCAAATCCTTGGAGGGCACGCCATTTAACAATTCTAACTAATACTAATGACTTTTAAAAGGGAGATACGAATAATATAGAGAGCTTGTAACGGGCGATTAATTACAGCTTAGGGAGAGGTTAAATAGGACCTATAGTATACTTGGAGGATTACGAGGTGTTTCTTTTATATATTTATAAGTTTAACACTAATTTAGGAAGGATCTGCTTCTGTTTTGGTGGAGCACTGGGGGGTGTAATAATGGCTCTGGAAGAGTCCTCCATATGGGTTTCCTGCTTATATAAGCAGACTTCCTTTGTTCCGCTTTTGGTTGGTGTCCGTAGTAGTCACCCTGGACACTGTGGCAGTTATTTCGGTTTCCGTACTGATATAGGCCTATATTAAGGCCTATATTCCTTATAGTTAGAATATATAGATTCATTCATTCCTTCTAATATCATTCAGTTCATCAATTACTAATTAGTATTAACGGTAACTAATTAGTAACTTTAACTTACTTTTAGCTTTAGAAAAGCTATTATATACTTTTAACCTATTAGGTAGAAAATTGCGTAGTTCAGATACTTGTTGAGCACGCGTTGATGCGGGGAAATCGGGCGTTAGGTAATATTAGGCGTTAGCTGATAAGCTACGGTACACGGTCCACCTCGGTAGTGCCTTGGCGTTGTATTGCCCAGGTGTTGACCCGTTCAGATATGTCACGCAGTCGAGTCTACCTATTCCTCCAGCACAGCAACGTGCATAACTTACTCCAGATTACCATCTTTCAGCCCAAAAATTGAGAGCTAGCTGCCGCCACCTCTCCTAAAACATGTCCCAGCCTGACCAGGGATCACCAGATCCTCATGTGTCATATCTGGTAAACCACCAGTGGGCTTATCCGGTAGTCAACCCCTATGTCAAGATAAAGCGACTGTGTTAAGCGATGCAGAATCTGTTCTATAACTATCAGAGGCTGGACACACCATCGAGCTTTCGACTTTTGCAAATTGAACGTCCTCCTGATGATACGAACGCTCCGTGCCATTACTCGTTGATTCAGACAACATTCGATCAAGCTCCCCCTTACGAGACTCTTTCCTATGTATGGGGTACGACTGATCGGAATGAGATAGTGACACTTAGGAACGGCAAGTTTCTGCACATCACAAAGCTATTGAAAGAAGCTCTAGCTTTCGTGGAAAGACAATGTTCAACCGGATATCTGTGGATCGATCAGATTTGTATTGATCAAGACGACAGGAACGAGCGAGGTCATCAAGTTAAGCTTATGGGCCAGATATACACTTCGTGTTCTCGTGTTCTTGTATGGCTTGGTCGAATGACCAAATTTGACGCTGAACTTTCTTCAGCAGACGATCTTGAGCAGAGCCAATCATCAAAAGACACATTGGTCCCAAAAATTTCAACCATGAGGCATCTTATACACCGTTTGCGCAAGGTGACTGGATCTGGCGGATCCTCTACGGGAAGTTTCTGGCTTGAAATATTGCAGTCACCGTGGTTCCAAAGAGCATGGGTCTTCCAGGAAATTGTGCTACCCCCGTCAGCACTGTTCATCCTGGCCACGATGTCAACGCTTCCGCATCAAGCGCTTACTATATCTCTTTCGGAACTTCATACAATGGTCAATCTCCAAACTAAGGGTATAGATGGGGCCGACGCAGTAGTTGACCCCATACGCATCATGTATCGTCGTTGCAGTGAACAGCGCAGAAAAAATGTTCATCCTCACTCGCCCATTGAGCAGACGTTGTCTCTCCTGGCACCCCGGGCGAAAACATCAGAGCAGCTCGATCGACTTTATGCGTTCTTCGGGCTTAATTTCGATACCTGTATCAATCTGACACCATCGTACAATTCTTCCCTAGAGGTAGCTATGATCGATACCGCCACCTCGATAATAGAGGGAACCTGTAGCTTGGACCTCTTCGAAGTTATTCCCAGGGCTGTGGAGTATACAATATACAACGTAGGAATTCCGACCTGGACGCCAGATTTCCGAGAAGAGCAACTAGTTATGCCGTTTAAACGATCAAATGCCGACTTTCGACAACTTGCCAAATCATTCCCCAAGCTGTGTCCTCTATTCATCCCTACTCAAATCACATACTATCGTGGTACGATTTACTGCGCGGGTGAGGAGAAGCGGATGATACAGGCTCACGGATTTGTTCTCGACCATGTCGACACCGAAATAGGCTCTCTATCATCTCGAACAACTATTGAGACCCATCTCAATGCACTGTTGAAGCGCTGCATCAAGGCTTGGAACAAGATAAAGTGGTCTGTTGAACACAAAGACTCTCCAGCGTCAAGACATAAACGTAAAAGTACTGGACTTGCTGAATTCACCGTTGACCTTAGCTTTGCTCCGATACCTACCATGGAGAGACTGTGCCAGGTGCTCGCTGCAGAAGGCTGTTGCGCACTGAGCTATGAACATCTTCCGCCTTGCTCATCCGATTCCACAGAAAATGTATCATCGACAAAGCACACCATGATGCAAGTCATGCATGGTCGCACTCTGTGGATGACACGATCTGGTCGATTCGCGCTGGGAAGCTATTTGCGTTGTGGAGATCATATTTGCCTTGCTTATGGATGCTCGAATCCAATAGCGCTTAGAGGCGAGCATGAGATGACTAAAGTCTTGGGAACCTGTTTTCTGGAAGGATGGATGGACCCATGGAGTAACGGGAATATCGCAAGGGCAGAAAAGGAATTTGCTTGCACTGTGTTTCACATGATATGACTGGTCATCACGTACTTATTGGGGCGTACCTATGCTTTCCGTATGGTTCCCAGCGCTGATACCACGAGTTGTTGAAATTCGATATCAATCGTTGAAGGATGAACTAGCGCCTTTAGTGAATACTTACTATGTATTGAATTCTGAGAGGGCGAAATGACATGGTGGTCCATGTCTACCATCAAGTAAATATTATCAATAATCCATGGCACAAAGATTTGTATGGCAGCAGCAGAAACGCAAATGGGACAGCCACAATAAATAGTCCTGCGATCCACTCACATGCTCCTCGATTATCGCCATGTGTTACTAGGCACCCTTCGCGAGAGTAGATCAGAGATGGGCGAAGTCGCCTAGATGTAGTCGATGCATCAGACCAGAACGTTCTATCCAAACTCAGTCTCCTCTCTCTTCTCACAATGGCCAGGGCACAGCGAGTGATGAATGTGTACAAGCGAGTAGCTAGAGACATACGAGCAGCTAGCACCATGCCCATATGCTGTTCTATCTTAGACAAGCTTGTGCCAGCCTTTCCTGAGCATCATAGTCTCTTCAGTAGTTCCGAATCCCGCTACGCCTATGCCTTGCCCATCCTTATCCACTAATTTGCTATATCGGATTCTTATATCAAGTAGATCTTTATTTGTCTAGCCTTTCTTATTGTACTTCTAACCTACTATAATAAGGTTCTTTATCTATATTCGCTCTATAGTACTAGATATTACCTATAGAAAGCCCCTATTAATTACTAACTCTCTATTCTATTATAATAACTAAATACCTATAGCTATAAATAATAAAGCAATTATAAATAAAAGGGTATATAGTAGAATAAAGTTAAGAGGTATAGAAAATTTATATATTATCTAACGTACTTGACAAGCGAGTCGGCCACCTCAAAACTCACCAAAAATTGGAAAAATCGCATTTTATATCTCGACAACCACTAAATAATAATTAATGCAAATTTAATAGCGGCCTATTTATGTAATAACTAACATATATTAGAAGTATTGGAAATCTTATATAAGCGGAAGTAGGTTAAATAGAAAAGTGGGGGCGGAAATGCCTTACTTTTTCTATTTAACCTACTTCCGCTTATATAAGATTTCCAATACTTCTAATATAAGTTAGTTATTACATAAATAGGCCGCTATTAAATTTGCATTAATTATTATTTAGCGGTTGTCGAGATATAAAATGCAATTTTTCTAATTTTTGGTGAGTTTTGAGGTGGCTGACTCGCTTGCATGGCCGACTCGCTTGTCAAGTACGTTAGTACTTAGTCACGTTTACTATAGTTATATTATATCTAATAAGTTAAAAGTATATAATAGCTTTTCTAAAGCTAAAAGTAAGTTAGAGTTACTAATTAGTTACTAATACTAATTAGTAATAAGCTTATAAGTATCTACAGACAAGAAGCGTAAAGTTATACTAACTGAAGCTAGAGCGATTAGGGTAAAGTTTTTGCTAAGCAAGACAGGGGTGAGCGTGGGATGACAGCTAAGCGGCGTATAAAAAGCAGAAACTGCAAGTGCATGTGAGTGTACGCTGAGCAAGAGGAGAGAGCAGCGAAGCGCGCGGATTACGACATTGATTACGAGGAAAAATCATCAACCAAGAGCCTCTCAGACTAGATTACTAGTTATTTCCCATCAAGCAAATGCCTTCACGATTCTCTTCTCGCGTTATAACGCGCCATTTTGCACAAAGTGCTGTCTCATCGCAACGCACAAGCAAGCATGCGGCTACGCTGTCTGCCTTCCCTGCGACGCCTTATGCAGTTCCATTTGCTTCATCTTGCCCCTGCCCTTTATTGTAATTTCTGAGACCGTACTCCCACACATGCTCGTCTGGATCCTCTCGGGAACGGAAATCTGGGGCCGCCCGAGGCGGCAGGTGACGATCGGTTGTATACCACCACTCTTTGTCGATTGTACGGCGTGCGGCTAGTGTCATCGCTATTGTCTTGTGTGAAACTTGCTCCTGCAGATGGAGGAGGAAGTTGCTTCAAAGGATCCAGGACTTGCAATAATCGGAACACAAAGGAAGCTTACACAGATAAGCCCTTACGTGTTCAGAGGGGAGGTCGGTATCAGCATTGTCAACCTCATCACGCTGGAGATTGAGGTAGTCATTCTCTTGTTACGGCGGGAAACAACTTCCAATGCGGGGCTTAATGAGTTTCAGCGGCGCACACGGGGAAACTTCGGGAAAGTTGTAATCACATTGCTTACCTCTGTCTATTTTTAAGGTAGCGCTCAGCCACAGGCTTAGCTTAGTGCTCGATATAGCTTACATAATAGGTAATTATTATATAAGACCCGCTAACAGCGTTTCGGAATAGCTAGACTTGCTTACTTAACTAGAAGGTACTAATAGGGGTGGCGATATTATATAAATCATCCTTATACTACCACTACAGGGCTAAGGATAGCTTATAGGCGTGTCAGTAAGGCTAAAAGGTTGTATACTACTATATTATAACTACTAGAAGTAATATAGGCTAAGTAGTAGAGCTATAGTAGAGGTGTTCTGCTATATTATAAAATAAGGCCCTCCGCAAATTAGGCGCGAAGGCAATAATAATATTAGTAATTTTCTAATAGCGGCTATTAGGAGGTTAAGGAAGACCTAGCGAACTTAACTTAAGTAATATTACATAGGTATAAAGACGTGGGAAGGACTTCTACTACTTAATAGTCTAAGTACCTCTAGTTTTTCTTATAACGAAGTGGTTCTCGCTACGTAGTGGGGGATATTACCTATAATATAATGTTGCCCGACAGTATTAAGCCCTAGGGCCCTTCCTCCGCGCCTACTACGTTATCCAACCGTTAAACTACCTTCTCTATTAACTGTATATTGATTATCGCTTATTAGATCGATGTAAGAAGCCTATAAAGTAAGGAAGGAAAAATCACGAAAGCTTTTAATCGGTTTAGACTACTAAGAAGGCGTAGGGGTAAAGGCTTGTGGTAGAGTAATAAATATAGCTAATTAAGAAGCTGCAGTTATAGTAGTTAATTGTGATCTTCCACATCCTCCTTGTCCTCCTATACGTCCTCTTTCTCGCCTACGCCCTTAAGGAGGCTCCTAGTATAAAGGATTACGCCGAGTTAATCTATCCTCGTAGTATTTAAGGTTGCGTATAGGTAGGCGTCCTTAGTGACGACAAATATTATTAAAAGGAGTAGTTAAAAAGTAGAACTCTATCAAATTAATATAGGCTATTAAGCCTTAATATATATAGTTAAGTTAAACGGCCAAGACACCCCTAGTCTATACCCTTAAAAGAAATAGAACGGCGATTGCAATTAGCACATCGTCTAATAAATATTAGGGTCTTTAATAAGGAGTAGAGGATCGTTCTTAGTCTAATATAAGTAGTTATCTTATATATAGTATAGTTAAAACTCTTTATAACGATGCGGGTTATACGGCCAACCGTATTATAATACTAACAGTGTGTCCAACAGTCAGCTAGCTTTAGCTTTAGCTTTTATAGCTAACTAACTACATCAATTAGACCGCTTGCTGTCCGCTAACTGCAAGGTAAGGTATGCTAACTGTCACGCTGTTAGCTAGCTGTCCCAATTAGGAAAGTTATATAGACTTTATAGTATTTCATTGCGGATTTTTGGCAGCACCTCTCTATGTATAAATATTAACGTTGCCCAATTAAATCCAACCCCAATTTACCTAAGATAGTATTTAAATATAGCCAAATTCGTCCTGCGCGCCTATAGAGGTTTAAAAAGGTAGAACAATTGGTAGTAACGTTAGTGGCAAGGTTAGAAAGAAGGCATTAGTAAGGGCTCCGAAGGCTCTATTTCTATATTAGATTTAATTAAATATAAAACTCTATTAAATATATCTTACCAAGCTGGCGTTTTTACCTCTGTAGTTAGCTTATAGCCAGTAAGATTAATATCTAAACTTATTAACTAAGGTATAGTTAAACCTGTATTGGAGTTAATATAGTTAATTAAACTGCTTAATAAAAGGCCTTTAATTAACCACCACTTTTAACATTAATCTGCTTTAATTATATCGGCTAATAGTTAATTACGCTTATTAGTAACAATCCTTTTAGCTTAGCTAAAAGCTCATTTATATATAGAGCTTATTACCAGTATAGAGAACATATTAAGGGCGATCTTGGCAAGTATTAGATAAAGGATTTAACCAATTTTAAGCTACCAGTTAAGAGGATTAGGAACAATATTATTCCGCTTATGTCACGGAGCGCGGTCAGGAGGCTCTGGGAACGTCGTAGTATTGGCTATATATACGACAGGATGTTACACAAAGGTGCAAGAGGTGCGAAGGCACGAGGGATCTATATACTATGGGGTGCCAAGGCTCGCTAAGCCCACGTGTGTGCAGGGCCTTAGCAGGTGCGTGGCCGGAATCCGTAACAGCTTATTGCCGTTATTAGAGTGGATCTTAATAAGCTTAAGGCCTGTGTTATAGTAGCGTTCAAGCTTACTAGTGAGCTTAATACACTTTTAATTGCGCTTTAAGGAAGTAAGACCCTTATCTATAACTAAGGACTATATATATTTATTAGCTAAATCATTATTAGATTTATAAGGAACCTTCCTACATTATGGCTTAGCTAGTTCCTTATCTTCCTTATCTACTTACTTATTGTCGGGAATGTATCACGTGTGGTCACGTGTCGCCGCGGCACTAGCGTGGCGGGGAGCCCTAAGCTCCTCGCCCTTCCTCAAAAAGATATACAACAATAACAACATCATACTAGCTATAAACTGTAACTATGTGATATTGTGGTGGTGTAGATTGGACGTCGCCTACTGTCTTGGCATTTTCCTATATTTATAGAGCTTCGGCTTTCCTCCTTTCCTCCTTACCTTATATACAATCACGAACCTACCGGAATACATTCTTTTCTTTCCTTTCTTACAGACTGCTTTACTGATTACTTTTGACTGATTATGACCGACCGACCGACCGACAGACAGACAGACAGACTGACTGACTGACAGCAT
>Ga0307507_10001634_pt1 | contig 49660 bp, 43 predicted proteins | sample 7_EM_MG_FD_207223 | JGI IMG/M metagenome (GOLD analysis project Ga0307507, IMG submission 207223) | Populus trichocarpa ectomycorrhiza microbial communities from riparian zone in the Pacific Northwest, United States - 7_EM | ecosystem: Host-associated > Plants > Roots > Unclassified | place...
GCGTAACCGAGGGGTGCGACCGTGGAGAAATCGCGAGGGTGGCGTAAGGTAAAAGGGCAGTAGGGTGCCAGCCGAGTGAGTGGATTGTAGCTGTAACCGAGCAATGGGACAAGACCTGTAGGGGAGGAGGAGGGGTAGACCCAATAACCGTGGAAACTATCGGTAACCGTGTGCGTGTCTGACTAGGCAGCCTCTAACGGAGGTGAAGAGAACGGAGAAATCGACCGTAGCCTGTTGAAAAGTGTTCTCCTACTGCGAACTGTCGTCTCAGCCGTCTGTAACATGGGCGAGAGGGTGTTGCCGACCGTGCAAGCGCTAAGCGAGGCAGCGAAACCCGAGCGGAGAGAGGGGGGAGAAGAGCCAAACGACCCCTAGAAACAAGGAGGCCAGGGCCCAAGGACATGATGAGGGAAGTAATCCGGGAGGGGGGGGGTGCAGCTCACGAAGAGTGCGGGTGCAGCACACTGAGAGTGCGGGGGTGGTGGATGTTGACGATGAATTCTGATGGTGTTGAGATTTCAATCGCCGGGTGTGTAGGGGAGATGGTTGGTGACCCAAATCCCATGCCGCGAGGGTGCCCTTATATACGTGTTCTTCCCTCAACCCTAACCCAGCCGGACTCATACCCTCTTGTCACGCGACTCCTGACTCATAGTCAGTCCTAGAGTGAAATCCATCAGGTGACTTGTCCGAGTCAGCTGCCCTTCATCTCGCAACCAATAAAAACCTATATAATCCCTCACGTGCCCCACAGGTGTCACATGCGCGAAACCCACGACTCATAACTATGAGTCATATCCGATATATATAAACCACATGACCGCAATAGTGAATCATGGTACTCAACAACACCTAACAATAACTCGATAACAGGCTTATCGCCTCTGATGTGAAAACCTATCAGTCAACTGATTTCATAGCGCCAAGATAACAAACCAATGACTAGGAACTATTAGTCATGAGGAAATCTCCCTTCCTTAGTCACTATTTGTGACATACAGCTACAATCCACGAACTCAGCTGGCACCCTACTGCCGCTTTACCTTACGCTGCCTTTGCCATTGCCAAGGTCACACCCCTCTATTACACTCAGTCGTCGTATTGCACTGCCCTGGTAGGTGATGCCAACGCTTTACCTTCTCGAGTAATGATTTGCAACGCCACCTGGTTTATACTGGCCCCAGGACCCCCCTTGTCCTTCCTTCATTCTTGTTCACATAAGGTTTCTGTTTGTGGTTCATCAATTCATTTACTTTATTGGTGTTTACGGTATGCGCTTTCCTTTTGATTCCTCCCCATGTATTTCTCTGAAGTTTGCTATTCCGCCTTTATAGTCGGAGTTTGATTTCCTATTTTGCGGGGCTGGTCTGCGGTTGGTCTCATACCATAGGGCCTTGGGTTGATGGCTTCTTCCTTAGCACTGGGGTAGATAAATAGCGGGGATGGGGTTTTTTCTTTGCAATAGCCAGTCCTCCACGCAGTCTTTGTTCCCAGTAGTTGATAATACAAAGCACTTGAAATAAAAATAAAATAAAAAAAGACAAGATATTTGGGTTACAAAGAATCTCCTCTACACCTCCGGCTATTGAAATCTTAACACCATGAGAATTAATCGTCAACATCCACCCTCTCTCCCCTCTTCTGATGGCGCTTCTGCCAACGAGGGTGACGCTACCATCACCCCTCTCCCCTGTGATTCCCTTCTGATCTTCCTGTTGCCCTGGCAGCCTGGTTGTATGGGGTTTCACGGTTACTTTCCCCTTCCTTCTTAGCACTTGTTTTGCTACCTCGCTCAACAGTTGCACGGTCGGCAACCCGTTTCTTTCCTCAATGAATGGGTTCCAGTCACGGGTTATCGTCGCAGTAGTGGCGCCGCTGTCTTTGCTCCCTCGTATGGCACTATCTCCTTGCATCAGCTTTCGGTACGGTCAGCATTGTTGAAAAGTCGTGATCTCGTTTTGGTCCTCCTTCCCTTCTACTTCTATTTGATTGCATACTTCTCCCTCTACTTACTTGGTCTTCATCCCAGGAGTCGGTTACAGCCTCACAACAACCCCCCCTCTGCTCGGTCCCTCTGCCCTCCAGCCATTATTCACCTCACCTCCTCTAAGGACTCGTGGACTCCCTCGGGCTAACCTGCCACACGTTCTACCATGAGTCCCCTCGATCTGGTCTATATGGCCCCGGTACATTTACCCTCGAGTATGGTCGTGGTTTGATGATATTTGTGGTTAGGGATCATTAAAAGCCTTTGCGGCGGGTGGGTTTTCTCTGATGCCTCTTCTACGAATTGGGTATTTTTGGTTTTTCTCACTGTTGGGTTTTTCATTGGGTATTCGGTAGATGCATTCTTTTGGTCGCGAGTTTCATGTATATTTTGTTGTAGTTTTTCAACGCCCGGGCGCTTGGTGCAGGTTTTAGACCAGGGTTTTTGGCCCCCACAGTTTCCATCGCCTCTACGATATGTTGGACTGGGGGGAAGTTTTTTGCGGCCATAACCTTCGCAGTTGCGCGCTCCCTTTGTACTTCGGCCTCAGCTAGAAACAAAAGTTAAAATATGATAAAAAAACAAAAAAACAAAAAAGGCTCCAGATTTGGGTTCTTCATGCAACCATCTAAGTTGCTTCATATATTATACTTTCAATACACGATACTTTATCTATCACACTTTTGGGAATCAAGACACTAGTGTCTTAGACGAGGCTAGCACTCGATACTGCTAGATAGGAGTTAAAGAACTTAGCTGTGGCAGTTGCTACCAGGCTGAGAGAAGTGATAGTTAGTGACCTATCAGTTACCTGCTCCAAGTATTACCCAAGGAAGAGAAGATTGTAACAGATAATAGGCATTTATTATTATTTCTCTGTTGATTCACTGTGAGACCAAGGCATTAATACTTGGAGGTAAAAGGAGAAGAGGTGATCTTCATCCATTGAATCTTGGTAGAATAGGAGTAAGCTAGGTATCTGTATAATGATACTGGGGCAGAAAATTTAGCTGATCCTAGAGCCTTAAGTGCCAAACTAGATGAAAGTTTTATGATTGAGCATGATTGTGCCGATTACTAGAGAATACACTCATCATGCCAACTGATTCACTAACTAAATAGACTGGCAGTAAGGGAAATCATAGAGTGTATATTATCAGAGAGCTCTCTGGTTGCCAAGAAATGTATACCATGGTTCCAGTCATCCATTTCCAAGTAATCAATATACTAAGAATACTAGTAGCAGGCTGGAAGAAAGGTTCTTTTCGAAAATAGCAGAATAATTAAATTTACTTCTTTGGTTCTCAAGGCTAATCATTTAATATGTTTGGATTTGTCAGCTGCCTTGGCTTGTGGGCAGGTTTTGGTCTACCGGGCATCCAAATATAGTATTTAGAGAAACGTCTTGGGAGTTGCAGAGAGTGAGACATGCTCATACATCCAGGATGCATTTTTAGCGAAAAGTGGATAATCTTATTTCAATAGTAGAACAAACGAAGAATTAAACCGTAAATCTAATTGAAGTAGTAAAGTTAGAAGAATACATCTAATATAATACTGTTGTGGGCCTTTTCTGTCAGGAATCATTCTGAGAGTATTCGCAATCTTGATAGCAGAAGTTTCAAGAACTATTGTTCACTGGAGAAAAAGAAAGAGAAATGGCTAATGGTTGAAACTGAAGGAGAAGTACTTGATTGCTGTAATTGATTAGTTTAATCAAGTTATGAAAATCGTAAAAAAATGAGAACTGAAAGGATGATTTTCCTTGGTCAAAGAAAAATCCCATGAGACCTATTCTCTCTCAGCAGTATTTTCACCTCTCATAAATTACAGGGAAAGCACTATCTAAACCATCTACCTGTCAATTATGCAAACCTATACGCAATTCTTACAAAGATGTATAAAACATAGTGAATACTATTGAAATATGTCACAATACTCTATCATACAATTTTCCACTGTGGCAGGGGTGGGGGTGCTGGACTAGCTAATAAAAACTCAACTTCTGCCAAAAAATGTATATCAAGAAGTCCAGTAAGCTTAGAGCCTTCTCTTGTAAAAAGAAAGTATATTGTAACCTGCTCCTGAATATCGCGAGATTCGTAGAGGGAGATCCGGCGATACAGAAAGGACAGGGAGGAGAAGCCTAGATGGAAATCTCTACAAGAGATATAACTAGGGTGAGAACTAGTCAAGTGACCCTTCAACTTAGTATATTAAGTTGAGGGTTTCTGTGAGGCTTGAGAGTCCGAATCCTCAAGGGATCTCGAACTCTATAAATACCAATAAATCATAACCAATATCCTGTCTAAATGAAAATACTAAGCTACGCTAAGGTAGAAGCGCAAACAACTAAGTCCTAAAACAAAGGTGTAGATGCGACAGAATTTAACTAACAAAACAAGTAATGGAATCCAACAAGCAAGGGATCACTACTAATGTACTAAACCAGTAATACATAGAGGGCAGCATAGGGTTCCCCAATGGGATACAAGGAACGAAAGGTAGTAATAAGCGAACTAAGGAAAGTACTACCTAATAGGAAACTATAACAATAGTGAAAGTACACGATGAGGAATGATTCGTTACTGGGAAATCCTAATAGGCAATATCCAACCCTATGTTAAAGAATAATAGCGATAAAAGTAGATTCCGTTACATTCTCCCTAACAGAAAAGGAAAATAAAAGGTGCAAGGTTTCGGTTAGGTTTCCAACTCAGATTCATCAAGGGAAGGAAGGCTGTAACAGGTTTCGTTCTCAGAGTAGTCAGAGTCCTGGATGGGTATCCAGAATCCAGCAGGATAAAGTTCTGGCGATAGAGGAATATATTCAGATGTCAAGACTGTCCAAGCTGACCAACATTCGTTATAAGTCCAGGGGAGGTGGAAAGGAATAGTCTCGTTACAGGTGTCAAACCAGTAAGTTCTAAGGGCAGTAGTGGCACCTTCAAGGACATTGAGAGGTTCCCAAGTAGCTTCGATTTCGTCATATCCTTTCCGATGGATTAGGAATCGGCGTTGCTTTCGGTAAATTTGATCTTTGATAACCTTTTCAACTTCTCATTCTTCTCGTCCAGAGGCATCGATGGTGACTGGTTCTTTGGAGATGGGTTCAGGGAGGCCTGGGAAAGCCTGGAGGTCTGGTCTGAGGGAGATTCGAAGGTGGCTGCGATGGATCCAGGGGTGGATGCCTTGCATGATGGGGGGGAGGTTGATTTTGTAGTTATCGTGTGTATCAGGTCATTCAGAGACTAAAAAAGGTCCTAACCAGGGTCCAACTAGTTTGTGGTTTGGTCCAACCTTGTGTACATATGGTGCGGATCTGAGAGTAACTTCAGTTTTGCCTTGGGTAATAGGTGGTCCTTCTTTTCGTGTTTTCTGGCTAGTAGTTGTCTGGCGAGCTCGTGCTTTCTGCAGGGCGGTTCTGGCGAGCTGCTGGTATTTCATGATATGAGAAGCTATGTCATCAGCAGAGAGGACGGCGGTACAGAGGACTTTGATACTAGGGAGGAGGTTGATAATTCGTCTAATGGTAATTTCAAATGGTGAGAGTTCAGATGAATCGCCAAGAGCAGCATTGATAGCTGTTTGAACATGGGGAAGGTGGCGAGTCCACTTGGTGCCTTTGGGATTAACGAAGTTGCGGAGGCATTGGCGTATAGTTCTGATTCTGCGTTCTGTTTGGCCATTGGTCTAGTGATGATGAGCGGTAGGCATGTTGAGGTCAATTTTCATATTAGCCATGAATTGCATCCAGAAGCGGGAGGTGAACTTGGGGTCTCTATTTGAGACAATAGGAGTAGGGAAACCATGGACAGAGAAGATTCGTTCAATGAGGAGGTTAGCAGTTTTACCTGCTGTGATGTTCTGGGAGACTGGGATGAGGTAGGTGAACGCAGTGAAGCGATCCAACACAAGTAGGATTAGTTCCTTCTTGTTGTCACTAGGGAAGGGTGCTGCAAAGTCTATTGCAATGGAAGAGAATGGTTCTCTGGGGACAGGGAGAGGGGTCACAACTCCGTCAGGGAGGGTAGTAGGTTGAGTGTTCATCTGGCAAGGGTGACATCTGCGAATATAGTCTTGGAAACCACTTCTCATAGACATTCAATAGACATGTTGGGAGGCGTATTTGAAGCATTTGTGTGCTCCCATGTGGGCCATTTGTTCATGGGTAATTCGAATGATTTCGCTCCTGATGTTGGTTCCTTCATAGGCTGCTTCATAGGGAACATATGGACAGTCTCTACTGTCATTCTCCCCTCTTTTAAGAAGAAGTCTGTCAATGAGGATCCAACTGGGATGGTTGGGGTTCTTGCTGATGAGGTCATAGAGAGGATCCGAGGCTGGGGCTTTTCGAAGGCAGTTATACCACTTGCCTTTGAGGTATTGGGAGAGCTGGAAGGCACGAATATCCAGGGTGTTAGGGGTAGCCGGTACGGTAATTTATAATACTGGGCTAGGCCTTATGTTTGAGTGGTTCTATAGGTGGAGAATCTTGTCTAGGAAGGCTCGTAGTAAAGTGTAACTAAGTTACTCGCGTAAAATGAAGATAATGAGGAAGATAATAATTATAACTTATTCTATTGATAAGATCTCTTCTCCGGTGCGTGATGATTCGTTTTTCAGTGGGGGAGACACTTCGATATTTATATTCCACTTCTGAGTGTTCGCGGGCTACATGTCCTAACCATACTAACTAAGTATCGATCGAACAAAGTTCTCTAAACTCGTAAGTACGAACACCTCTTGACCCTGACAACTGTTCGACTCCATACTCACATTATGAAAACATAGACTACCATATTATTATGAGGGTGTGTCAGTCCCGTGAATAATAGGTCAGTCTAGAGTACACGTAGCTGACTAATGCCAATATGATAATATCTCTTCACCGAACCGTATATGAAGCGGCCAACTTCAAAGGCGTCAGACCATTGAATACGCGAGAGTCTGTTACACTCTGCACATCAGGTTTCCGAACTAACTTGTGGCAGCAATCGCTCGAATAGCAATTTGCCCTCACTATCTTATGTTCGTACTGACTGGTTCTGAGCGGGCCTGGAGGTCTCCGCTATATGTCTTCTGGTATTGTCATACAATATTTTACCTAAGTGTTTATTCTGATTCCGTCCGTCATCTTAGACAACTCTGGTTCCTACCCTATGGGCATCCTAAAACGGAAACGCACACATAAATCTCTTCAGACGTCTTTGCGCTATTAGCGCTATTATTATATGACTTGTTGCATAATTATATTTTAACTAATAATAACTATAACACAGCTGTGAATCGAACAGGTGACCTTATAGTCAGAGGCACGTGACTATCATCTTAAGCTAGACCGAGATGTATCTTATAGTTTGTACTTGACTGATTGTTACGCAGGGGTCTGTGCGTGAGCCTTATGGGTCGGCTTTCTCGGTATGCCTAACACGAGCTCCCTCCTCCTAGGTTTCGTCCCTGAATACCCAATTTTGCTATCCTTTTTCGAACTCGAAGTAGTAGGGTAAAAAACCTCATGCGTTTGCTTGGCCATATGAGGAAAACGTTTCCTCTTCATTCGACCACCGCTAGTACAGGCATTTCCGGATTTTGTCTGTGGAACTCTTCCACTAGCTCTTGAGCGTTTCCAAGCCCTTCCAGTGGTTCCCAGGTGTTCTCGTCCTCTGCACAACCTATCCATTTAATGAAGTAATGAAGTTCCTTGAACTCTTGGTTACGTCTTCCAACCTTCCTCGTGTAAGTGATAATTTCACTTTTCACCATCCTTTCTACCTCCCATTTGAGGTCTCCTTTGATATCTTCCCGAACTCGTGGAGATTGTTCTCTTCCTTCCCGTGCTGATGCTCAATAAGATTCCAGTAGCGAAACATGAAATATTGAGTGGATTTTCCATCACGGCGATATTTCTAGTTTGAAAGCCCGGTCTCCTTTCTTGACTTCTAATACTTTGAACGGTCCATGCATTCTTGGACTTAATTATTTCGTCGGTCGTTTGGTGCGGATACTTGTGGCATATAACATTACCAAATCTCCGACCTTAATGTCCAGTTGTTGACGGGCTTTCCGATCGTATTATTTACCCATTTCTTCTCGAGTTTGTTCTAGAGCTTTTCTGGCATGTCTGTGAGTTGCCTGCATCCAGTGCGCGTATAGTCCTGCTCCAGGGTTTTGTGCTTCTCGCTCCTTCATCCACTCTGTCTGTGGGTGAAAACCGTAGTTGGCGTAGAACGGTGACATTCCATGTCCATTGGTGTTGGAGTTATTATACGCGTATACGGCTAGTAGTAGTAGTAGATACCAGTCGTTCTGGCCATAATTGATGAAATTGGGTAAGTAACCTTTCAGCGTTTGGTTGGTTCTTTCCGTCTGTCCATCTGTTTGGGGATGGTATGCAGTGGACATCTTTCGTTTTATGCCCAGCGACTTGCATAACGACTTCCAGAATTCTCCCGAAAACTTGGCATCCATATCCGAAATAATTTCGGTAGGTAGACCGTCAAGTTTCCAGACTTCTCGTGGGAATGTATCGGCCTCATCTTTTGCGGTCACGTTTTCATTTAAACCGATAAAGTGCACTATTTTCGTGAACCAATCTACAACCACCATGAACTGCGTATGACCTTGTGATTCTGGTAGATGGGTTATGAAGTCTGTCGAGATGGAAGTCCATGCTGCAAAGGGGATTTGTAGTGGTTGTAGTAATCCATATCGCGCATGCCTCGGTGATTTATTGTGTTGACATTCGTCACAGAATCGTACGTAATCATTTATACATGCTGTGAGTCCTTTCCAATAAAAATCCTTGGTGACGATTTCAACCGTTTTCTCCTGTCTGAAATGTCCTGCTACTTGCGAATCGTGACATCCTTTTGCAATGGTTGTTTGTAACACTTCGTCGTTTAGGATGTGTAGTCGATTCTTATAATAGAGCAGTCCGTCTTTGTTCGTCCAGTTTTTTGGGAACTCCTTTCCTTCTTTTTCTAGTTTTTTGAGTTCCCTTTTTCGTGCCGTCCATTCCTGGTCTCTTTCGCTTGCTGCTACCACTGTTGCTATGAAGTCGGCCTTGAATACTTTCATTTCCACTTGTGAAATGATGGTGCTTGACATCAGGACGTGTTCTAGTCTTAGTCTAGGATGGTTGCCGATATCTTCAACATCGAAGTATTCGTTGTTATTGGAGTGTGCTTGCAGAAAGCATATCATAGGCTGGACGCCTGTGACTGATATTGTGCGTTTTGGAGACATGTCTGTGCTTCCAAAACCACTGTCCGCTTATTCTGTTATTTCCAACTCGTCCACTTCCATTATGTCGGATGTGTTGACTTTTTTCAATGATGAGTTGGGCAATTCGGTCTTCTTTTTGGATTCTGCAATCTGCTTTGCCGTGGTTAATCATAATAACCCTTATTGCGCCGGTGTAGTCCGTGTCAATGACGCCTCCATTGATTGCTATGCCTTTCTTGCTTGCTAGGCCACTTTGTGGGGCAATTCGGGCATACGTTTCTTTTGGTAGTCCAATGCTATTCCTGTCTCTGCTAGGACTTGCCCTTGTGCTGGAATAGTGAACTCGCTTATTGCGTAGATGTCGTGTCCTGCCGCTAGCCTTGATCCTTTGGTTGGTAGTATAGCTTTGCTTGATAGTTGCTTAACCCTGATTCCGTTTTTTATCGTGGGTTCAGGCTCTGAAATGTATCCTTCGTCCTCGTCATCTTCGTGGATGAGCGATATTTGGAAGTGTTCAGGTTTCAATATTTACTGTTCGCTATGCTTAGCTCCCTCCTCAGGACCGTACTCCGGCCGTCGGCTCAGTGCATCTGGTTTCCCCCCTCTTTTTCCCGGGCAGTATACGATCTTGAAATGATAATCTGCCAACCTCTGTGCCCACCTGATTTGCCTCTGATTCCAAACTTTTGTCGTGAGAAAGTTCTGTAGGTTTTGGTGGTCGGTGTATACCGTCACAGGTTTATCTGCTCCTACCAGATAGTGGTTCCATTCCTTGAAAGCTTCCAGTATTGCGAGTAATTCCTTGTCGTGAATCTCGTAGTTCCTTCCCGCCAGGTTTAGTTTTCTGGAGTGGAACGCTTCTGGGTGTAGCCTTTTATCCTTAAACTGTGATAACACACACCCGAGTGCGAAATCGCTTGCCTCTGTCTCGACCACTGTTTCTCTATCGGGATAGAAGTGTTCTAATATAGGGGCCCTGACGAATCGTTTCTTGAGTTCCGTAAATGCTTCATCTTGTTTTGGTCCCCAGTAAAATTTGGTTTTGTCACCTTTCAACGTTTCCGTTATAGGTGTGCATATTTTTGAGAAACCTTTGATGAAAATTTGCAAAGCCGATGAAAATCTGTACTTCTTTTACCGACCGCGGGGTTCTCCAGTTCATTACTGACTCGACTTTTCTTTCGCTCATTGTGACTCCTTCGATTCCTACAATGTATTCTAGGAACTCGACAGATTCGACATGGAAAACCGATTTGGTTACCGATACTGCCAGTTGGTGCTCTTCTAACTTTGCCAGGACTTTTGTAACCAATTCGATCTGTTCTTCCTCACTTTCCCAGTATATCAGGATATCGTCCAGGTAGACGACTACTCCGTGGTCGAGAAATTCTCATAGGATTTTGTTCATCATTGCTTGGAATGTGGCGGGAGCGTTGACGAGTCGAAACGGCATGACTTTGTATTCGAAGTGACTGTATAGGGTTCTGAATGCAGTTTTCCATTCGTCTCCCTCCCGTATTCTTAACAGGTGGTACCCGTCTTTTAAGTCTAACTTGGTGAATATCTTAGCTCCTGCTACTAGGTCTTTCAACTCTCCCATTAATGGTAGGGGGTACTTGTTTAGAATCGTGAGTTTATTGAGGTTTCGGTAGTCGACGCATAGCCTTAACTTTCCATCTGGTTTTGGGACGAATAGGATTGGTACCCCTGCAGGTGATTGACTGTGGACAATTTTTCCTTGTTTCAGCATCTCTTTAAGGTACTTGTCTAGTGTGTCTAGCTGGTATGCCGACATCGGGTAAATTGGTCCCCAGGGGGGTTCGGCTCCTGGCTTGAGCTCTATCGCATGATCGAAGGTTCTTCGCTCTGCTAACTTCTCTGCCGTTGCTGTAAGAAATAATTTATCATAGTCCTCGTAGTATTGTGGAATTTTATCCAGCAATACTTGGTTTGGGGCTTCTTGTCGACATATCCTGCCAACATACTGAGGTTCCTCGTCGAAGGCTACCGTTTCGTCCCATTCAAACATTCCTCTCACTCCTTCATCTTCGACGTGTCCCAGACAGCACTGCTTGGTCAATGTCCAATTTTGGGGTTCGTCGATATCAGCTATGGGGTGTTCCTTGTGCCACCATCCAAATGGGATGATAAGGTCATACTTTCCTGCCGTGGCTACCTCACAAGATATGTGCGTGAGGTGGCCATTTTTTCCGATTTCGAGAAGGATAGGATGTGTGAAGTGCTTTCCTCCCGATGAGTTAACTTCGCCGTCAAAGGCTAGGATATTTAGCGCCTTCTGGCGAGTCTCGTAAGGTATGTCGAAGTCTTTGACTAAGTCTTTGTTGATCAAAAAGATATTTGATCCTGAGTCAAGCAGTACTCGAATGTGTATTCGCTTTCCGGCTGCTTCAATAAATGCGGGCCCTTCCGGGCATTCGTAGTGTGAAGGTTTTGGGACCTGAGTCCTGAGTCGTTCGCCAAACGGCAGTGTGTCTTTGCATTTTCGTTTATCGTTTATCGTGCTTTTTGGGTGTAGGTAACAGGGGTTTGTTACTATACCCGCACAGTTTCAGCCCTTGAGGTCTCCTCAGACAAACTTAAAACGCCTCTTTTTTTTGGTTAACGGGCAGCCCACTACTAGCGGTCTTTACTTCCTGCCCAGGAATTCCAATGACCTCTGGTGTGCCAGTTCTCTGACTAGCTGCTAGCAAGGTTTCTAGTGGCATAGTTCAGGTATAAAGGAATTCTAAGCCAGATCCGCGAACTCAAACTTATCTTTTAGCCGGACCTTGTATTGGTTGAACAGCATAGAGATACTTCGACGGACGTGTCCTGTCACTCACGTCATCGGTTCGGGTATAAGATTCTCGGGGCCTGCTCTCGGGGAGCAATTCCTTGTTCTGCTAGTTGCCACTAGTATGAACCTTTCCTTGGAGTCCTCGTTGCACTGGTCATACTAAGTTTCTTTTACTTATTGCCATCCTAACTCTTTTTCTTCATCTGGGTACCGGATTATACTTTCCCCAGGTCGCTCCGCTTTGTTCTCTTTTGCCTTCAGGGTCACGTCCGATCTACTTGTCGTAGTATCTCATTTTTGATTTTGATTTCGGAGAGAGGGCATCCTCCGAGTACCCGAGTGCCGTCGCCATCGGTGCCGGGAGTAACTCATGTTAACTCCATGTTGCTATAATCTCATGCCAAGGGTCTCTCAATTTGATTAACACAGGGTATCCCTTCGGGTGATTTTTGTCCGGTCACCGTTGAGGTTTGGGGTCGTCGAAAGCGGGTTATAGGGCCAGCTTTCCATTGCCGGGAAGTAGGGTGCCGTGGTCTTTGACCAAACTGTTTCCTCAGTTGCGTACCGATCATGGATACTTGGATTGTTTTCCTACAGTTTGCCCATTTGTGGTTATTCATTCCACAACGGGTGCACTGTTGTGCCCTTTTCCGATCTTGGACTACTTGGTCCTTAATCCCTTCGTGGGCTTGATTCCAATCCGTATGGTCTACTTTTCCCTGCGTTGGTGCTGGGCCTTTTCCTTTCCTTTCTGCTTCCATTTTTATTTTGTAGGCCGCCTTTTCTTCGGCTGAATATCGCTTTCTTTCTTTCCTAGGCTTTGTGACAGCCTTTTCTTCTCTCTTTCTTTTCCCTCCTGAATCGTTTCGGGAACCACTGGGACCACCGTGCTGCAGGGCGAGTTGTTTCACGAATATTTCTTTTCCCCTGCAGACTGTCCTTAGTGCTGTGATCCAGGCAGTATCCGTTGCGTATTCCTGGGCTGATAGTCGCCGTAGTGCGTCTTTCGGGATATGCCGTTCTACCATTTGTCGCCATACGACTCCGCTCATTCCCACATGGGTGTTGTGGTTTTCCATTTCGAGGAGGTATCGGTCAATGTTACCTTTATAGGTAACTTTTGTCATTAATGCTAGGGATCTTTCTCCCTCATGCGTAAGTGCAAATCGTAGGATGCATTGGCCTCTGAATGCCTCCCAAAATTTGTAACCTTCAATCTTTAGATGACCCAATTCCCCAGTCATCTTGTTTCGATAGGTAAATGCAAATGCCGATACGTCTTCTCCTTCCATCCTCCCCAGCGCGTATTTGATTCGGTCCTGATCCGATCTCCACTGGTTAGGGTTTCTTTCGAAGTAGTCCTCACATTGAAGTAACCAAAGTTTAACGTTTTGGTCTTTTTCGGTTTTTGAATGGGAGTGGGGCGTCAGCCTGTCATTTACCACTGTTTGCGATGGCTATTCCTATCGCTTGAGCCATCATTGCGACTTGTGGGTCAATAGGGTCTCTTCTGTCTGGCCGCCAGCCGGGGTTACCCCCTCCTCTACCTCCTCCACCACCCTGATCTGATCCATCGTCGCTGGGATCGGGGTTATTGCCTTGTGGAGGGGGTGGGAGACCTTGGTTTCCTCCCCCCGGGTTTCCCGACCTTGGTGGTTCTCCTTCCCGTTGTTCCCCTTTGTCTTGCCTGCCTTGTTCTCTTGCATTTTGCTCCCGTCTTTCTTGTGCCCATCGTTGTACTCGATCAGGGTTTGTAGCGACTTGTGGGGCTGCAGGAACCTGCGTTGGCAGTGGAGCTGGGGTAGTAGTGGTAGGGGTTGGTTGAAAACTGGCCAATTTTTGCATTATGATGGTCATCTGGGCGGATAACTCTTCGGTTACTCATTCTTGAGTTTTAGCGTGTCCGTTAACCACCGCTGAAGGGTGGCAACGTCTGCTGCATATTGAGCCCTTAGTCTTATTACTTCTTGTTCTAGGGCATTTGCCCTAGTTGCTGAAGTCTCGCCCTGTCCCATTATGTTAGGATGTAGTTGGGAACTTACTACTTCATGACGACTTTGTCGTTCATTTGCCTCTTGTTGCTGCTTCCTCGCATGATCTAGCTCAAGGGCTAGTCAGGTTATTTCCTCCTGTCGAGTCTGCGTGGCATTTTCGACCGCAACAATTATTCCCTCGAAGGCTATCAGTCTTTCAGCATCAAGTTGTTTGCCGTCCTCGACCTCTTGCCTGGTGTCTTGGATTTCATGTACAAGTCCTTGTACTTGTTCATCCAAATCCCCAAGTTTTACTTGGTTTGTTGCTATTTTCCCGTTGAGGTGTCTTATTGCCAGTCCTGCTCTTGCCGCTAAGGCTTTTAGGAAGGCATTATCGTCTATCGGCTTTGGTGAGCTTTGTTGTCTGCCGGAGCCCGAGTCCTTTATTCTTGCACCGATCCCTCGGAGATGTCCCGGTGGGTATGGGGAGCCCGCCCTTCTTGGTACTTTGTCCAAATGGATTGGTCCCTCATTGCTAGCGATTACTGAGGCCTCGGTAATGCGTTCCAACGGGTCTGCTGGCTCGCCGACGGATATGTCCATTGGATCTCCACTGGTGATTCGGGGAAAAAGAGACATTGGGTATATCTTTTGAATTGATGGTTTTGGGATATCGAATTCGAGGATGTCTTGCTCGTAGAATTCGTAAATCCACTGATCGTCTTCAAAGATGTGAAAAGTTTCTTTCACGAAGGAAATAGTTTCCAGCTTGTCTTTGGCTGTCTGCCTATTTCACCAGCAGCGGTAGAGTTGAATTGTCTTGGTTTGGATAATTCGTCCGACTATAGGTCCAAATAGCTGGTAGCTCGTAGTGATATTTGGATTTCGAAGATGGGTAGGTGGTATTCCACTATTCGTCGGTGTCTTCTTCGGTGTCTTGGTATGTTTCAAGAAATGCCGGAATGAATTGTGTGGAGGTTGGTACTATCAGACCGTCATCCATATAGTAAGGAAGGTATTGTGGGGTCTAGTGAATCTGGATCTCGTCTAGTTCTTGATCGATAGTAACCCCGTAGGGTATGATAGGTGAGTATAGGGGGTGATCGCTGCGCGATAGTGGTTCGAGATATCTTCGTAGGATTGGATTTTCGAAGAGGTCTTACCTAACTGTCTGATGTATATTTTTGTTTATATACTTTGTCGTGACAGCTTTATTCATGTGTAGTGAGCCTTGGTAACAAGAAGAACTATCAATATGGGGTTAGGGGTAGCCGGTAAGGTAATTTATAATACAAGTCTAGGCCTTATGTTTGAGTGGTGCTATAGGTGGAGAATCTTGTCTAGGAAGGCTCGTAGTAAAGTGTAACTAAGTTACTCGCGTAAAATGAAGATAATGAGGAAGATAATAATTATGACTTATTATATTGATAAGATCTCTTCTCCGGTACTTGATGATCCTTTTTTAAGCGGGGGAGGCACTTCGATATTTATATTCCGCGTCTGACTGTTCGCGGGCTACATGTCCTAACCATACTAACTAAGTATCGACCGAACAAAGTTCTCTAAACTCGTAAGTGCGAACACCTCTTGATCCTGACAACTGTTCGACTCCATACTCACATTATGAAGACGTAGACTACCATATTATTATGAGGGTGTGTCAGTCCCGTGAATAATAGGTCAGTCTAGAGTACATGTAGCCGACTAATGCCAACGTGATAATATCTCTTCACCGAAGCGTATATGAAGCGGCCAACTTCAAAGGAGTCAGACCATTCAATGCGCGAGAGTCGGTTACTCTCTGCACATCAGGTTTCCGAACTAACTTGTGGCAGCAATCGCTCGAATAGCAATTTGCCCTCACTATCTTATGTTCGTACTGACTGGTTCTGAGCGGGCCTGGAGGTCTCCGCTATGTGTCTTCTGGTATCGTCATACGATATTTTACTTAAGTGTTTATTCTGATTCCGTCCGTCATCTTAGAGAACTCTCGTTCCTACCCTATGGGCATCCTAAAACGGGAACGCACACTTAAATCTCTTCAGACGTCTTTGCGCTATTATCGCCCTCATTATATGACTTGTTGTATAATTATATTTTAACTAATAATAACTATGACACGGCTGTGAATCAAACACGTGAACTTATAGTCGGAGGCAGGTGACTATCATCTTAAGCTAGACGGAGATGTATCTTGTAGTTTGTACTTGACTGATTGTTACGCAGGGGTCTGTGCGTGAGCCTTATGGGTCCGCTTTCTTGGTATTCCTAACACAGGGCTCTGGAGGGATGGTCAGGGAAAGGGTCATTGTAATCGACAGGGGCATCAGGGACCGGTAAGTCTTCTTCCTGATCGGCATGGTTTGAGGTTGGTCCACTATCCTTGTTGATTATAGTATGGAAGACTGGATATCCATCATCATCGGTGAAGGCGAGAGGGATAGCCCATCGATCCTCATATCTTCGCTTCGGGTAGTGGGGAGTAATGAAGTACGAGGTGGAATATAGGGGGCTAGGGGCAGGGATATGGCGAGGTCCCGAGGGTTAGTAGTGGCGGTCTTTTCCTTCCATATGGGATTTACATTCGTCCCATACACACTGTGCCCAGTGTTTTGCTCTATGTCCTGTAGACATAAGAAATCGTTCCACCTCATTTCTGGGAGGATTGGAAGGGGTAACAGATGGGGTAGTTTCGTATCCTGAGCTCGCGAGGGCAATCCATTCCAGTTTCGCAATGAAGTCATGAATTTTGCCAAAGCAGCTGGTGATAGCGTTAAGGCGTAAAGATCGTTCCATCTGGTTTGAAGGGCTGTGAATTCTTGACGCAAGTGCAGCAAGCTGTGTCTGAGCTGCTTGAATGAGAATTGTGGTTTCAGTAGGGTCATGAGGCTGTCTTTGGGCACTGGCTTTGTTGCTCTGCATGGCGTCGATACCATCTTCAAGGGTGGTTTCCATCTTATGAAGTCCTTGTTCAAAAGGACGTGGGTGGTGATCGTTTTCCTTCTTCTTGGGTGAGTCTAGGATGGGGACATCTTCAACGTTCCACATTGATAGATGTTGGGGTATGGAAAAGGGGTTAAGAGCTGTTGGGGAGAAGAAGGAAGGTTCTTTAATTGGATCCAGAGTGTGAGCGAGGTGGAGGTTGTGTTTGACGCTGCTTGTCATGGCGGAATAGAGTCCTTTGCTAGCTTTCTTCTCAGTGGGGTCAACTAGGATCATGTCCGCGCTTGCTTCTCATTCTTCATATATCCTTGAGAGGGCATCTGCCAGGACATTGTCCTTCCCTGGTCGGTGTATGATGTCGAAATCGTAAGATTGGAGGAACATTCTCCATCTTGTCTGGCGGTAAGCGAGATTTGTCTGTGATAGGAAGAATGAAAGCGCTTTGTTGTCCATTACCACAGTGAACCTGGTACCATAAAGCATGGGGTGAAATGACTGGACTGCATCCACTATAGCGAGAAGTTCGAGTTCATGTACAGGGTAGTGTAGTTGACTTGTTGCAAATTTTCGGCTATGGAATGCTGCAGGATGAGCTTTCCCAGGTGAGGGTCCTTGGCCTATCCATGCGCCTGCTCCAACTTTGGAAGCATTGGTGAAGAGGTATATTGGGTGGCGTGATTGATAGTCAATTGGGCGGAGTGTGGTAATGTTTTTGGCTAGGTGTTTGACTTGTTGGAACACTTCCTCATACAGGGGTCTCCATTCACATTCGTTTTGGGAAAGCAGATCCGATAGTGGGGTGCTAGCAGTAGCGCGGTGTGGTAGCAATTGAGCATGATATATTACAACACCAATAAAAGTTTCTAATTCATTTTTCAATATGGGGGTGTGCCAGTCCTGGATTCCTCCTATTTTCTCAGGATCTACATGGATTCCTTGGTCGTCTATGACATGTCCCAACAGGGGTAGCCTATCGGCGAAGAAATTGCATTTGGATAGGGAGGCTCTAATGTGATGGTCCTGTAATCTCTGACAGACCTGACGGATATCGCGAATATGGTTTTCAAAAGAGTCTGAGAAGATTGTAATATCATTTAGGAATACCCAAAGTGTTTTTCCTATGAGGCCACAAGGACATACTCCATAACTCGCATAGCTGTGCAGGATGCATTGGTATCACCTTGCAGTATTATCTTGCATGCAAAAGTTCCGAAGGGCGCTTTAATGGTGTTGAGGGTTTCATCTTCAAAAACTACTCAAATTTGGAAGTACCAGTTTGATAGATCGATAGTGGATCGGTATTTGGCTCTGGCCACAGTTCTGAGAATCATGGACTGATTGGGAATAGTGCAATCGTTCTTGATTGTGATATCGTTTCTGGGTACTAGGTCTGCTAGGAGTCTAATTTCGCCATTAGGTTTGAGCTTAGGGAATATGTTGACAGGGTTATTGGCTTCGCAAGGGTAGATGATATTTTTCACTTTCCAGTCCTCTATAATTTGTCTGTATGCAGGGAGGATCTTGTCAGGAACTGTGAACATTTTCTGACTTGGTGCCGTTTTCCCTTGAATAAGATTAAGGTGGTGGTTAATCTGGCGCAAGGGCGGTAGTTCAGTGATTTTCTTGACTGGGAAGACATCAGAAAACTCGAAGATAAAGTTAGGAGTATCTGAGTTTGTCATAGCGGAAAACCTAGCGTTGTTTCCTTTTCTGCAAGTGAGGGTAATTCCTTTTTTCCGGAATGAAATGATGGAGCTTCCACAATCGATTATAGCTTTATGGGTGGTAAGGTATGACATTCCTAGGAATATGTCATAGTTGTCTAAAGAACATACTAGAGCGTCGGTAATATCACCGGTTTCATCACCTACTTGGATGACTGGTTGTGATTTGTAGTTTATGGTGGAGCGAGATGCTTTGACTGCCATCTTTAGACTGATAGGGGTATTGAGGTCTTTGGTAGGGATTTGGAAGGTGGATACAAATTTTCCTGAAATGAGGTTATCTCCCATGGTTCCTGTGTCGAATAGGGCTTTTGTCTTGTGTCCATTGACTGTAATGTAGGCTTCGAGGGCTTTGTTTTCGTTTCCCGATGGTCCTACATGGTTGGATGTATTGGTAACTTCGATGGTATGGTTGGTTTCTTCCTGGGTATGGTAGGAGCGGCGAGGTTTTCCTCTTTTCTCAATTCCTCCTCTTCTTCCATTTCCTCGCTGGTTGTAGGCATCAGGAAAATGTCGGAGCGTGGTCCAAGGTGGTCCTGAACGCTCCTGGTCCACCAAGGGTGGTTGTGGTCCCCGTGGTCCACCTGGTCCACTCCGATCCATTCTGATCCACACTTTTTGAAATTTTGCCGAAAATGTGGACCAGGGTGGATCAGGGTGGACCGGGAGGACCAGGGGGACCATAACCCCCCTTGGTGGACCAGGACTGGTTTTTACATTTTACTGATGTACCCTTGATAATGATTTTGGATTCTTGGCTTTTGGTAACAATCGCTGGAGAAGTGTCTGATCTTTCCACAATAGTAACATGCTTCTTCTCTTTTGCGTCTTTCTTTCTCATGGGGTGGTACTTTATTGTACTGGGAGGTATTGTTAGAGGATCGTTGGTACTGTCCTTGGGTGTTGTTTCTGATGTCTTTGGGTCTGGGCTGGGTGACTGCGTTCGATACTACATTGGTGTGTTGATTCCTGGTACCATAGAGCCCTGTGGAGTGAGCGATAGTGTTTCTTTTCTCAGCAATTTCTACTAACTCATCGAAGGATGTATCTGAGGTGATATGGGGTTTGACATCCCACTTGAGTTTGATATCCATGGCGTCTAGAAGTCTTTGTTTTGCTGAGTAGTCTGAGATCGTTCTTGGGGGTAAGCTGTCTCTGAGCGTTTCAAGAGTCATAACTGTGTCCGTTATCTGCGCGGTTTTCCCATTGGTAGTTTGTTTTACTGCAAGCCATTGTTTATAGATGGTATTAGTGGATGTAGAAGGTAGGAAATATCCTTCGAATTTGCGTTTGAGTCTGTTAACGGTTTTGGCTCCTTGACTATTGTCATATTGAGTGAATTTTTCGAGTGCTTTTTCTCTGCAGTATGCTCCATAGTACTGCAATGCTTCTGGGTCTGTGTCTTGGATTCCAAAGCTAGATATATATCGATGGACTGTGTTGAACGATGAGTTTATTCTTAATGGATCTCGGTCTTTTCCTTCTCCACTGTAGAAGAATGGTGCTGGCCATTTTGGGCGGCTAGTGCCAGCTGGTGGGACTGACATAGCGGCTTGTTGTGGACTTGGTGGTGGAGAGGGATCAGGAGGCGGCGGTGGCGCTGAGTCTGGACTTGGGTTTCTTGAAGGCGGTGGACTTGGGGATGCTGGTGGGGCCGGTGCTGGTTGATCAGAGCTGTCTGAGTGTGAGTCTTGGTCTGGGTCTGGCTTGGGTGCTCCTTCCTGATGCAGTTGTTCTTGGTCAGATGTTTCTTCGATGTCTTGGTGCTCTGGGATTTCACTTTCTTCTAAGTCTTGAGGATTTTGTGGATTCTGTCCTGGGTTCTCATCTTCGCTACTTGATTCGTATTCTGAGGAGTCTTCGTCTTGGGCTTGGGCTGGAGGTGGCGCTTGTTCTGGTGGTGGGGCTGCCTGCTTTGCTGGAGCGACAGGGTTGGGCTTGGATGAGGATCCTGCTGGCACTGCAGGAGCTTTGGCGAAGCGTCCTTGTTTGTCTCTTGGAAGCGAAATGGTTGCAATCTGTGGTGAGCAGGTCTCACCAGGAGTCTGCTCTAGGCCTTTCAAGGAAGAAGGAGGGGTACCAGTACTTGCAGGGTCAAGGGAGGCGAAGGGTGATCAGTCATCTGCCGAAGATCAAAGGTTGTACTTAAGTCTGGTCAAAAAATGTAACCTGCTCCTGAGTATTGCAAGATTCCCAGAGGGAGATCCGGCGATACTGAAAGGACAAGGAGGACCAGCGTTGTTGGAAATCTCTACAAGAGATATAACAAAGGTTAATGAACTAGTAAAGTGACCGTTCAACTTAGTATATTAAAGTGAGGGTTCCTGTGAGGCTTGAGAGTTCGAGTCCTTAAGGGATCTCGCGCTCTTTAAATACAAATAACTCATAACCAATATCCTGTCCAAACAAGAATGCTAAGCTACGCTAAGGTAGAAGCGAAAACAACTAAGTCCTAAAACAAAGGCGTAGATGCGACAGGTTATAACTAACAAAACAAGTAATGGAATCAAACAAGTAGAGGATCGCTACTAATGTACTCAACCAGTAATACATAGTAGGAAGCATAGGGTTTCCCAATTGGGTACAAGGAACAAAAGGTAGTAATAAGCGAACTAAGGAAAGTACTACCTAATAGGAAACTATAACAATAGGGAAGGTACAAGGTAAGGAATGATTTGTTACCGGGAAATCCTAATAGGTAATATCAAACGTCATGTGAAGGAATAATAGTGATTATAGTAGATTCCGTTACAAAGCTGAATAACTGTAAAATTAACGACATTAAGGCATATTGTTGTCATATTATCTCCCTTTTCTTTTTTATCATAATATACAATATTTTTTATTATTCCTGTACTTTTCTCTTTTTTCTACATGCATCTCATACTGATATACTGTTTCAGTTATCAAAATGTTCTCATGCTATAATGCTTATTGTTACCTACCTACATGCTTCTCAAGTTTGCAGGAAATAGGCTCCTTTCTTACATATATGGCTAGCCTATAGTCTATAGAAAGGTGGACAGAGTCCAACCCACTAGGAAGAAGAAGGGAGAGAGGGAGGAGTGAAAGAGAGAGAGAGAGGAAGTAGATCTTTGTAAAAACTAAGGTAAAATAAAGTCTAGAGAAGGATAGACACTTCTCAAAATTACAGTGTGAGGGCTCTTCTATTTGTGACTTATATAGCTAATTCTTATTACCCACTAATAATTAGCCAATAATACAAGTTGGAGAGAGCATAATCTACAAATAGAAGGAGAAGTGTATAGAGGAGAAGTAAGAAGGTTGAAAGAGGTACGGAGGGAAACCAGGTAGAGGGGGTAAGCAAAGGGTAAGAAGAGGTGGACAGAGAGGAGGGAGACCAGGGAAGAGGGGAGAGGAGGTCAAAGGGGTTGAGGAGGATAGGTACAGGGAGGTGGAGGGAGGGCGTAGAGAATAGAGTCCCTATAAATACTAAATTAAGATAATACTGGCAGTTAGAGGAGCAGATGTCTCACTAGAGGTCTTGAGTAGAGGGCTGCTAGTTATTTATAAAATCAGTCTCTATTCTAAAGGATATCCATGCAGGAGACATGTGGAGAAGCATCAGCAAAATGTAAAAACTAGACTTCAGCCCTCCTGGTCTTCTAGTAGGAGTTATGGTCCCCCTAGTCCTTCTGGTCTGCCCTGATCAAGACTTATCCGCATTTTTTCGTAAATTTAGAAAAAGTGTAGATCAGAACAGATCTGAGTGGACCACGAGTCTCCTTGGTAGACCAGGAGTGTTTAAAACCACCTTGGACCACCCTCCAACATTTTCCTAATAAGGCATGAAAGAGGAGACTTGTAAATCTATATTTAAATAAGTACTAGTAGAATTAGCAATATAATAAAAGACTTTCTATGAGGAATTTATAAAATATATAGTGACCTACGAGTAGATTATGAGCCTATAAAGGGAGGACACTGGCACTTAGCTTATCTGTCAGCCTGGATAAACATATCTGAAAGATCAAGGACCTCTACTAAGAATACTTCAACAAGACAATTATATGCTGTATCTCTAGCATTCTAAAGGTTGGATGCTGTCATTGGTTGTGTTTGAATGCAGTCCTAGCCCAAGCCTCCTGCTAGAGTTGTAGTTAATATCTACAGTCTCTCAAGCCTCTAATTCTCAGAATGCACAGGACACCTATAATAATTTTCCCTGATATTTTCATTTCACATATCTCATCAAGTGCTATTATAATCCCTGTTACATGATCATGTCCAAAGCTACTCAGATCCTTCAGGTGAATTCAAATTTTCTATTTTCTTATCAAGATTTTCAACTTAGTTTTACACTTTTCTCCTGTCAGCATTATCTCTTTAGTGAGAGCAGTTTGTACTACTTGTAAAATGGTATCCTGTACGTCAATTTTAATGCAATTGTTAGACTTTTACTAGCTCAAATTCTATATACCAACTTCCATAATAAAACTATTTTCATCTCAGATCACAATTTTACAGCTTAGTATCTACATCTTTAACAAGTCTTAGACATCTTATTTATAATTAAAGAAGATACTTTAAAGTCATGTATAATAACTCCTCAATTTTCCCAACTCCCACCTTGTATGAATTAGATATCAGAAGAGAGCTGATAATTTTCAATAAAGACAAAATAATAGTCTTTAATTTACTGCTGACTGACAGATGTAATATCTGAGGTAAAAGTAAAATTAAAATAGAAGTTGATATCCAGATAAGAAGCCTCTCTAGTAATATTACACTTACTAGACAAAAGTCTTGGTGATTGCAGAATAGTAAGACATCCCTGTGCATTCAAGTGGTATTTAGTTAAAGGCAAATAATAGTATTTCAATAGCAAAATCAAATAAATAATTAAAATTTCAGATCAAATATTATTTTAGTAGTAAAGATGTAGGAATGCATTTAGTCTCATACTCTATCATACATGGTCTTCTACTGTGGCGGGAGTGAGGAGTGTCAAACTAGATATTCTCACTTAGTCTTTGCTGACTAAGTAATCACTAAGACTTTTGTCTAGTGACTCTATTATTATTATTCATTGAGAGAAAGCTTGGAGCCAAGATGCCAGAGTATGAGCAGGCACGCTCAGCAGGACTCAGAAAAGGAGTCAGGAGTGGGAGCCTGAAGCAGTACTAGGAGTAAGAGTGGGCAGTTGGAGTAGAAGTAGCAATAGGAGTAAGAGTGTAGTATAAGTAAGAATAGGAGTAAGAGTACAAGTAAGTGCAGGTGTAGGTGTTGGTGTAGGAGTAGGAGTGGTAGGTGTAGGAGTAGGAGTAGGCGTAGGTGTAGGTGTAGGGGTAGGGGTAGGGGTAGGAGTAAGAGTAGGAGTAGGAGTAGGAGTAGGAGCAGGAGCTGGAGCTGGGACCAGCTGTAGGAGCAGCAGTTGGAGTAGCGATAGAAGGAGTAGTAGGAGCCGGAGCTGGAACTGGGAGCTGGGAGCTGGGAGTAAGAGTAGAAGAAGATGTATGAGTGGGAATAAGAGTGGGAGTAGTAGAAGAAGATGTATGAGTGGGAATAAGAGTGGGAGTAGGAGTAGAAGAAGATGTATGGGTGGGAATAAGAGTGGGAGCTGGAGCCGGGAGCAGCAGTAGGAGCGACAGTAGGAGTAGTCCTAGCAGCAGTAGTTGTAGTAGGAGCAGGCGCTTGGAGCGGAGAGCCGGGAGCCGGGAGCGGGAGCGGGAGCGGGAGGAGGTGACGGTGTAGCAGGAGGACTTAGAGCCGGAGCCGGAGCACAGAGCACGAGTAGGAACAGCAGTAGGAGTAGTCATAGTAGCAGTAGTAGGAGGAGGAGCGGGAGCTGGGAGCTGGGAGCCAGGAGCGAGGAGCGAGGAGCGAGAGTAAGTGAACAGAATTGCGAATACCAGTTAATGACAGCCACCAAGTTCAACTCTCCCAAGCTATCTTGCGTCCAAAAAGCGTTATTCCTTCCCGGGTATTTTGTCCCTAATTTCTAAGATCAACGATAGTGGATCTAGCGAGTAAATACGGTAGTTGTAGAAGCAGTAGTAGTAGTAGGAGCGGGCGCCCGGAGCGGGAGCTGGGAGCGGGGGTAGGAGCCCGAGCCGGGAGGAGCAGTAGGAGCAGCAGTAGGAGTAGTGGTTGAAGCAGTCGTACTAGTAGGAGCAGGAGTGGGGAGCCGGGTGATGGAGGACGGACTCTGCGCAATGGAAGCTGCCGATATAAGTACCGCTAGGACGCTGCCGTGAGGCTAACGTCGAGTGAAGAAATAGGAACTAAGGTGAAGGGAAAAAGATATGTTCGTGTTCGAACTAATTAGCTAATGATGATAATCTTCCAAGTATCATATCTGGAGAGAGGGAAAGGGAACGAATTACATATATACAAGTCTGTTTTGGCCACCTATGGTGGACCACACAACGCCCTAACACTGGATAAGACAGTCACCCACCGGATATGACAGTCACCCGGATATGACGATGGGGTTACTCCATCACCGGGAGCTGGGAGCTGGAAACAGCAGTAGCAGTAGCAGAAGGAGAGAGCAGGGGAGCAGGAACCCAGAAAAGGTCTGAATTCAGGAAGGTTGTTGGTGGAGTGCTGAAAGTTTAAATTCGAGAAGAATTGGAAGCACTAGTAAAATTTCTTCAAGAGGGTCTAAGGTGCAATTTTTTCCTGTGTGCCACTAGCGAATAGTGCCAAATTAGCAGCCCCATTCCGTTGTCCCATATAAATGACCATTCTCAAAATGGAGAAAAGGCTATTTTCAGAGCAGAAATGGTCCTCCAACGGGATGGGACCAGCACAACCAATCAGGGCCCAATCCATTTCACAATGGAACGAACCAAAATGGGCCTAGCGCAGCAAAATAGGGCTTTAATTGATTAACCTATCTCAAGATACAACGCCTGGCACAGCTCTCATATAGCCGTCCTCCTTATACATTCCCAGAGAACTCCAACTAGTGACAAGGAAGACTAGCGCATAGGAACGAAGAAATGCCAAACAACAGAGAAGGCCCTAGCGTGGCATATCGTAACACTAAAAGCTCAACTCCAGCGAGTGACAACTCATGACACTCCTACAAGCAACTCCAGACAACTACCAAGAAATCATAAATGATTTCTCCCAGTGTGGTACTTATAATATGATACATGAGTTATCACCTCCCACAGCGGTTCGCCCGCGTTTATAAACAACTCAGCGTGTTAAATTCCGAATCAAGTATTAAGTCATTCATAAATGTTTCACCACGGAGGCAGACAGAGGACTTCGACTCTAGCACACACTAAAGCAATACTATACGATAAAAAACCATTAGTAAAAAAAGTGATTCAGATATAATTTATGATAGGGCTGTTTGTTTGCCAACCAAGGCTTGCAGAAGAAAAAAAATTCTCAATCTTTATATGAAGGGCGCTCATTTCAACCTCATCAAGCTCCTCAAGGATATGGCATGCCACGCACGGCACATCCCTCTGCCCGTGCTAAGAAGAGAGGAAGAGAAAGAAAGAAAACCGGCATTGAAGAGCATAAGTACGTGTCTACTCGCCAATCAGTCAAGTATCCGGATATAGAAGTACCAAGATCCTGCTATTTCAGCGTAAAACACTACCAGTGGTTCTGTGGCATTTTATATCCATATAGGGTGCTCTACGGATTAACGAGTAAACCACCCGTATAATTAGACAGCTCATCGAACATCGACTAAGTGTGCGCCACAAAAGCGAAGTACAGATTATCCCAACTTTTGAACATCGTAGCTCCATCTTCTTCTCTCCCCTGCCACTTTCCTAATTATGCAACTGTATTATATCATTGAAATAACGCTAAAAATACAATTTGTCAAGAAAAAAATCGACAGTGAGCGAACTAGATGACACGTTCCTCCCTCATCTGTCCTAAAGGATATGCATGATGATACAAAAGAGCGAATTACAAGAAATCTGCAGCTCTGACTCTCCCACCTCCCCCCCTTCCGCCATACCCCCCACTAGTGGCGACGGGCCCTTCGTTTCTGTCGCCATCGTCTCTTGATCGCGCATCACTCCTGTATCTCTCTCGCCCACGGGGCCTATCTCCATTCCTGTCGGAGAAATCGTAGCGGCTTCCTTTCCCATCATGGCCTCGGCTTCTACTACGGCTTCGGCTTCGGCTTCGGTCTGGAGTATAACTGCGGCCTCTACGGGTAGGAGGGGAGCGTGAGCTCCGGCCCTGGTTTCTCTCTGCCTTTCTCGGGGGTGTCGGTGAACGGGAACCGTTGCGGCTCCGCGAGGAATAAGTAGCGCTTCGACGGCGACGATAACTCCTTACAGAAGAGTATGACCTAGATCTCGACCTTGCTCTCCCACTTTTACGTGGAGGTGGGGTGTACGAGACCGATCTGCGACTTGAGAGGGATCTAGTCAGAGATCTAGACAGCGACCTGGAGCCCGTTATGCTACGGGTGTAAGAACGTCCCCGGGCCTTCTTTGTAGGTCTGGTGTTAGAACGTGACCTGGAGCGCGAGCGGGAATAAGAGCGGGATCTTGACCGCGAAGAGTAGGAATCGTAACTACGGCTACGGCTGCGAGAATCGCGGGAGCTGGAGTAACTGCGGTGCCTCTTTCGCCCTCGATCTTGCGCCCTTGGTGGTGACCTTGAGACCGACCGGGAGAAAGATCTAGATCTTGATCTTCCAGAAGACGAGCTTCTAGAGCGGCTAGAGTAACTTGAGCGCGAACTGGCGCTCTCCGATCGGGCTGGAGGTGCAACAATGGCAGCGGGCGGTGGAACATTGTTCTTTAAATGCTCTCTCATATCCTCAGTAACCCCACCCATACCAATACTGGTAAAGTAATTGATCGAAAACCGCGTGTTTCGCGGATTGTCTTTGGGGAATAGCCCCGAGAACGCCTCCTGTAGGAAAGGGTCCTTTAGTCGTTCCTGTAATTTTTTCATCCCCATCGCTTCGGCCAAGTCTTGGAAAAGAATTTTAATAAATATACGAGAAGAAGCTGTTGTCTCCTCTTCGTTGATGTGCACAACAGAGAGCACATGCCAACCCAGCGCGTCAGTCGAAAGTTGATGGCCGAAAAAGCGTGCGATATTTCTAAGCCGGTTGGTTTCATAACGATGGATAGTATCATAGTACGTTCCAAACGACTCTTCAAACAGACCGGTCCAGAATCGATTCAATTTCGCAAACCTCTCGCCGATGAGGCCATAAAACTTGGTGTAAGTTCGCTCCTGAGAACAGCATTCGATTACCATTGAACAGAGCTCATTTTCGAGGCCAGGGGGGAGGGTAATCTGGAAAAGACGTTAGCTCTTTAATCTGACATCGCAGTGGAACAATAGACAACCTACCTTCATGAGTTTATGGCAACACTCTTCGAAGTCAATGGAAGACATGATGGTGAGGTAGATGGTTCTTCGGAGATTGACAAGATTGGTATTGGACTGATCCAGGATCTCCATTTTCTTGTCTTCCTGTTTCTCCTCGTCTTCCTCGTCGCTACTCTCATCCTCACCCTCCTCATCATCATCACTCCCAGCGTCACTTCCCTCTCCTAAAATCTCGGCCTTGGTCTTTCGGTACAACTCCTCATGCTCCTCCCAATCAGCATCAAATTTGAAAATATTCAACCCATCCTGGACATCAATCTCATCGTCGAGCTCCGTCTTGTGGGTGATCTGATCCTCTTCCTCCACCAAATCAAGCTCTTCTTTCACAATAGGATTATCCTTATACTTTTCCTTTCTGACTTGAAACAACACCTCAATCATGTACTGGACACGTTTGTCGATACCAGCCTCGTGAAGAATTGTCCGGAACTGTTCAAAAACAAGATTGTTTGCCCTCGGTGCCATCTCCTCCAAATGAGCCCCAACCTCCCGCATCAGCCCTACCGCAATCTCTACCGAGTCGTCCGTAGGTTTATTCAGAAGCAACATGAGTATCTCAATGGCTAAGATCTCATCCGCGACCTGCTGATTACAAAGCTGAGCAATAAAGGTCGTACTACTCAGACAAACAGCTTTATCGTTCCTCTTGAAAGCCTTCCTAAACTGTACCACTAGCCGATTCAGTAGTAACTCTCCAACTTGCGGAAGTTTCGTGTTGACAATAGCGGTCATGGCGGCGTAGATAGGGGTAAAGGGTAGAGATGCAGCCTGGGCCTTCATGATTGACCGACAGTAGAGACCCCTTCCACGGATAAGATTTTCACCGAAAAGTTCCGGGACAATGTGCTTGATATTGGATACATTGACTTTGTTGATCAAACCATTGATACTTTTCTTCAAAGCCTCCCAAGCCATCCGTTGATACTCCTTGGACGTCTTGTCGGTAATCTGCGCCTGGAGGGCTCGTAGACGGGCGGGGGGGATATATGTACCGCCAGACCTCATAGACAAAAGTTTCTCGTACTCTGCCTTCGCATCGAATTTTGGCTTCTCCTCCGCTTCCTTCTCCGTCCTCTCCGCCCGAACGTCAAGCCTTCTGAGACGATCATTAAGCTGACGATCCCTCTCCCGAGCGCGTCCGGAGTCGGCACCGCTGAAGGAGTTAAACCGAGATGGCCCACGAGGAGGCGAACGCCGCCGACGGGGTGATCGGGACCTAGAGTTTGGGGAACGCTTGCGCTTCGACGGAGGCGGCGAAGCGGATGGCAGACGAATTACCGACTGAACAACGACCTCATCGGCTTCATCAATATCCATAGTTAATTGCCAACGCGTAAAGGAGAAGTTTGGATATCTCAAAACAAAAGGACAAGTGGCTGCGGTGGGGAAAAATAAAAGAAAGGATATTCGGTACTGAGGGGAGCTGATTATGATCAGAGGTCTTCGCAGGGTATGGTAGGCTTTCGCGTGCTCAAGGACGACAAAAATTTAGCTTCGGTTATGTAAGCCGGGAAATCAAAAAGCTGCCCGTGATGAACAGAACTAAAAGCAGAGAACATAGTATACCAGCTCATGGTTACTAAGGGCCTGTTTGGCAAAAATGGAAGAAGTGGCAACCGTTCCGTTGTGACGCGGTTTGACCTGGAGAAACGGTTGTCACGAACGGTCAACCATTTCTACAAGGCAACCTTTTTGCTTTACAATATAACTTATTATACTCGTAGATGATCCCACACATGTTTAATGTTTATCCCCATTCCACTTGAGCCTTCTATAAATGACTGATCGAAAGTAATCAACACACAGTACAACTACTACCGCACCGTAGCCAAATTGTTTAGATATTGGAGTAGAATAACACCTCATTTCAACCAAATCCTTCACATCCAAAACTTCATCCTACAACAACCCTACTGTTGAAATTTTCTATTACATCTCATATGTATATTTCTTTACTTCCATATTGAGGTCAACTTGGCTATTCTTACCAGAAAGATGAGGTACACCGTACCTCATCTATTTGAACTCACCTACCATAGTTCCTTTCATTTTGGCAGTAACTTAAATAGCACTATATATCTCATACTTGATTTATGTTTCAGTTCCACCTGTACACCACTTACACTACTACAGCTAGGGGCACATTACAGTATTCTCAATAATAGTTCATGATATCCTTTAAAATGATTTCATTATATATTTTCTTATCTGGTTTATGGTTTTACTGAAGGGCTTCTAACATATCTATACACTGTTCTTGGGCATAATATCTCATAATTCTTCCTAATTATTCGCTCATAGCACTTTGATTTACATGTATTTCTCTTAACTGGTTTTCAGGGCCAAACATCATTCACACTTATGTTTCTTACTATGTTCCCCCAATATTTCCCTCCTACACTTGCTGGACGCACTTCTACATAAATCTGGTTATTACTACCTACCTCACCTATATAGAATAAGAACCAGAGCTCCTTCCAATCTACTCTCATACTTCCCACTCCTCCTCACTTGGCATGCAACACAACTCCCTCGCACTTGTGTAGTATTATCCTTATAGCAGTGAAGATTGTGCCTTAGACTATATTTTAAACACCTACACCCTTCCTGCGCTATACGAGGGTAAGGAACAATTAACTCGAAAGGACAGGGATGTATTTGGTTAAATAACTGTTCAATAACTTCTTACCGGACCCACTCTATCAGATTACTCCTTCAGTCCGAAACTCAGTAACGCCGAATCATGCCTTGTGATGCTACCTGGCACAACTTTATTGCCAAATAGACATAGTATAACGCCGTGATAGTATTATAAATGATCCGGTATGAAAATACAATTACAACCCGCCAAACCCACGCTAGCTCCAGCAACCAGTATTAGAAAACTTGATAGGGAACATAATTAACGAACTAAGTTCAATTACACACCTCACCACACCGTACACCATAAGTGAATTAATACTTGGCATCGCCGCAACCATCCCTAAATCACTAAATACCTCTCCGTAACTTCTGCAGCAAGTTTCGCATTCCCACTCGTCATATAAATCATCTGCAAGTTATACGCAGCCTCCCACTTTAAATCCCCATCAATCGTATTCTCCTCCGAGATCTGAAGCACGCGTTCATAGTAGGGTATGGCTAGATGAGTGAGACCTAAGAAAAACCACTCTTGATCAGCTCCCCTGAATCCCAAGTTTGTAGAAAGGAAGGATGAAATACCAATATGCTGAAAGGCCCTCCCGACATTATACTCCGCCTCCTGCCTCTTCTCCGGTTGTACATCCTTCTCCACCTCCTCCTGCTCCTCAGGCCTCCCGCACCGAATATCGTAGTAATCAAAAATAAAACTTATCCCCTGTAACGCCATAATATGTCTATTCTCGCTCTGGCGTTGCATACTCCTATGTAGATACGCCAGGCCGATGCAAAACGTAATAAGCGCATCTCCGGGAACGAGCGCGTATGCTCTAGTATAATAGTTCAGAGCGGAGAGGTAGCTCTTCCCGCTTGCGAGAATGTGTGCGTACAGCATGATGAGGCCGACGTCCGCTTCCTTCGGCACGTACTTCTCGCCTGATGCACTGCCGGAAGGACACTCGCCGGTAAGGTTTGCCGCGCCAGTCTTGCGCTCCCCAGTTAGCACTTGGTCCATTGCTTTGATCTGCCGCAGGAGATACTTCTGATTGGCGTTGTTGTGGAAGACCTCCAGCCCGTTTTTGCTCGCTGTTATACTCGCCGTGAAGAGATTATAAGCTTCTGTTGTGAATTGGAAGGTAGTCATAAACCAGCGGGAGAGGGTGGAGCAGGAATCGCTGTCACCAACGTGGATTGCACAGGCTAGATGGAAGGAGTAAATGTTAGCCCCAGCAGAAGTGCATGGGAAGTATGGAGGGAGGGGTAGGCCACCTAGCCAAGTTACATAGATGATGAAGGTTCTTTTTTTACTATGGTAAAAGACATTTGCGTCCTTCGCGGCGTTGCACACATCGTAGGAGTCTTGGTAGTTGTCATATTTCGCGAGGCAGATGGCGTACTGCATAAAGATATAGAGCCATGTATCAAAGTCAAGCCCACGGAACCTTGAAAGGTGCTCCGGCTCTTCAATTTCTTCTTCCTCAAAGGCTATAACCAAAGTCAGCATCATGAGCAGTCACTCGCTCACAGAACCTGCCTCGTGGGTGGAAGGCCATACTTAGAGATTGTTTGAGACGATCCTGCATCTTCTCAATTCGCCTTGTTTCACCTAGAGCCAATGCTCTCCGTTGCGCAGTCGTCATGAAACCTTTGAACTTGTTTTTCCTTTCATGAGGGTACAATGCCCTGGTATTTCGGAAATCATCGACTAAGTCTCCTGCTGTATCCAGCCATTCCTTCACAGCTTCCGGATCACCAGCCTCCATACTCGGCCGTAAGTACTCCAACTTTCTATACCGAATTTCCGTCTGCTCCGTCCTCTTCGCGTTCATCTCCATCTTCTCCGCCTCGCTGAGAATACCCGTCCTCTTTCGCTTGACCCTCTCGGAAATGGGCTGATTTGGGAAGAACGCCAACGATTCCGCTTCCTCTGCCTGCTGCACGGTCACCGTAACGGCCTTCATGGCTTTCTCCGCTTTCTCTTTTTCCCGGCGCATGGCGATTATCTGATTGACAAGGTCTAGGGCTTCTGCCTTTCGGCCCGTGACTTCATAGATTCCTGCTAGCTGCATCATTGCCTCATCCTCTTTTGGATATGCTTCTAAGATGGTGCCATAGCAGTCTTCGGCATCTTCAATGTTGTCGAGGCCTTTGTAACAGTCCGCCATGTTGAACCAGAGCTTGCGATCGAGGTAGACAGCGCCCTCTACCACTACCGAGTAGTAGGAGATTGCTTCATTAAAGTGCCCACCGCCATAGAGGGCATCCCCGACTTCTTGGAATAGATCACTATAAGTAGGAGAGTTCCGAGCTTCTGTGTGGAGATGTTGAAAGTGATGCTATCATATTTTCGTGAGCTTAGAATCCATGATTTACCGGTAAAAAATTCGTAATCTCTACAAATTACATGACGGGCTGGTGGAGAACATAAGATGGACACAAATAAGCCTAGATCTCCACTTACCATAGCTTCCTCCATGTTCTCCAGTTGCAATCGACATAGGCCAAGTTTAACCCTCAATTCCAGTGGGAGATAATAAGACTCCTTTTGGAACCGGCCAGCCTCAAACTCTCTGACCATGCACCTCCGAGGCCTATCATCGCCATCCCATTCTCTATCATCTCCATTAATCTTATCCCAATATGTCTCTGCAGCTCTCCCATATAGCCATCGGCCAACCGACCCAATAGTATCGATAGCCTTAGCCCACTGCTTCTCCAAGCAATACAACTCAACAAATATGTTCAACTCAGACCATCCAAATGCATTATCTGGGTTCCCAGTAGCCTTGAAGTGCTCCACGCTGCGCCTGTAGTATTCAATTGCTTCAAGAACCTTGTCCATCTGGATATACAACCCCGCAAGCTCCTTCAGCACGGACATATCATTTGGAAGCAGCCTATTCAGCGTCACAAAGCCCTCAGCAGCCTTATTCAGACTCCCCAATTCCTTGAGTAACAACGCCCGATCATATATCGCATCAATATTGTCAGGCTTCGCGCTGATGGCCCGATTATAACAATACACCGCCTGATCCTTATACGCTCTGTTATCAGTCCCGTACTGGTCAAGACTCATCTTAGCACACATAACCCACAACTCCCAGTCCTTAGGCCGCGCATGCGCCGCGGTCAGCCATGCAAGCAAGCACTTGCGCTTATCACCCTTCTCCTTGAATATCTCGCCGAGGATCTTCCACGCCGAGTAGACTCCCGGCTCGATGTGGATTATCTGCTTGACGAGCTTCATAGCCTCATCCAGTTTACCGAAAGCGTAAGCGGAGTTCGCCTGGCCGAGGAGCCCACGGATTTCGAAGCTGTATATCTCGTCCCCGATTTGACGACGACCCCCGGTGCGCCGGGGCTTCTTGAAGCCACTAGCAGCACGCAAGTCTGCATGGAAGGTGTCCATTTCGTCATTCAGGGCGCTGAGGGAGATGTTTTCGTCGTCGACGTCGGAGCAAATGGATCGGCTGGGGGGTGGGAGGTCAGTACGAGAGCTATGAGATTCATGGATGAGGGGATAATAAACAAACCCCTCGTCATCGGTGAAATCATCGAGCGCTCCCAGCGCAGGGTCGATATCTTCATCGGATTCTGTATAATCTGGATCGGAGCCTTCGTCGTGGTATACTTCACTGTAAAACCGGAGGGTTAGCAAAGCTAATACCGCAGAAATAGCAAGCAAAGCTAGGAATACCGACTCGAACTCTTCAGCTCCGAATTCCTCGTTCATAAAACCATCGTCCCCGAAATCACCGTTCTCCATTGATCAAGACTCTTTATGAAAGCCAATGAGTAGCTGAGGGAAAAGTTAATTGGCGGGGCAGCAGCGGGCAGCTAATCAAAGCACAAGCCACTGTTTAAATTGTTAGACTTTTGAGCCTCAACTTTGCGCAAGGCGGCCCTGCCGTGAAATCTTGGCATCGCAAACAATACCTTTTGTTCTTTTTTCATTTTAATTTTCGGCAATCAGTCCCAAAAACCAGCGCAACAGCCCCCCAGAAAACTCCTGCAATAAACACCAATCGATCAAAAAAATTAACTGAGCAACAACCATGGCTTCTGACGAGATCGTGTGGCAAGTAATAAACCAGCAATTCTGCTCTTTCAAACTAAAGTACGCAGTCTCCCCGGACAATTGAACAAATTTACCCCTCCGCTGATACTCATCCCACCTCACGATAGAACAACCAAAGGTCAAAACTTCTGCAGAAACGAATACAATGTTTGACCTCCTTCTCTCTTCTGCCCCCTCAGTTCCCCATTCTACCCCCAATATCTGACCAACCCCACAAAAATACAGGTAACTGGCCTCTGCAACCGTCAATCCTGTCCACTAGCCAACTCCCGTTACGCCACAATCCGCTCAGACAATGGAGTCCTATACCTCTATATGAAGACAATCGAGCGTGCGCACATGCCTAGCAAACTCTGGGAGCGAATCAAGCTCTCACAAAACTACGTGCAAGCCCTCGCACAAATCGACGACCGACTAATCTACTGGCCGAAATTCCTCATACACAAGTGCAAGCAGCGTCTCACCAGACTTACCCAGGTCGCCATCAAAAGCCGCAAAGTGGCCCGCGAGGATGAGCGCCTGGGCGAGAAACTAGTCGGTGTTAAGCCAAAAATCAAGAGGCGTGAGGCTACAAGGGAGAGGAAGGCATTGGCAGCAGCAAAGGTTGAGAGGGCGATTGAGAAGGAGCTTGTGGAGAGATTGAGGAGTGGGGCGTATGGGGATAAACCGTTGAATGTTGAAGAGAATATTTGGAAGAAGGTGCTGAAGGGCCTGGAGAAGGGTGGGGAGGTGGAGCGGGATTTGGACCAGGACGAACTGGAGGATGAGGATGAATTGGAGGAGGAGTACGAAGATGAGGAGTATGCCGGCGAGGTAGAATACGTATCCGGCGATGAAGACCTTGAGGAGGAGCAATTGGGAGACCTAGAAGACTGGCTACAGGATAGCGGCGCTAGTTCATTCGAAGAGGGTGACGACGAGGATGACTCTGATAGCTCCGACGACGATGATGACAGTTCAGAGGAGGAAGAGGAGGGCACCAAATCTACCAAGAAAGCACCCACCAAGAAAGCCACTGAGAGCAAAAAGCGTAAGAGAACTCAAGCTTCTCAGAAGCCGAGGAAACGTACTATCCCCCCCTTCCTCTATCCACTCGATCCCAATATACTAACAACTTCAAATAGGCGGCGCCCGCGTCGAAGTCGAATATGAAGAAGAAACCGCCCTCGCCCATGATCTAGCATTCTAAAAGCGCCCCAACCATCCTACCCTGCGTTTCACATAATAACAAGTTGATACCTGTTATCGGATCACTCACTTTCTCACTTCCTCCCTCCCCCTCTATCACCGTCAAATTTGTACATATGAAGTCCCTAGTACTGAACTGTAATGTCCTTCGGAGAGCGCAAATAAAAGTACATCCCATCTCCTCTTCTCCCCCTTTTTTCCAATGTCTCTGAACTCTGCCGAGCCTTAAATATCCCACATGGCCCAGGGCACCCACACCGCGCCAGGGCCCCGCGACATTCAGTAACCGAGAGGACCTGTCTTCCCAGAACTCACAACATACCGTAAGCTCAGTGGCCATATTCCAGCCCTATAAATAACTACCAAATGTTTGTATGACAAGTCGTATACTACCATCACAAGGTTTAGCAAGAAATTAGGCCAATGCTGCTCTTGTAATTCCCTATCTATCCTAATAACTTGAAGAGCAAAGATATTTATCAACCACAGGGCTATAAAAATGCTCATCATATGTGCCAAACAGCCTAACACCAAATGGCTATAGTAAGTGATTTGAATTAGCCAGTGAAGGTATTATAATTATTGCACTAAGGGAGTATTATTCAACAAATTCAAATATAATATGGGGGCTATAGTTATCAAGGTAAATATGGTAAACTAATCTTTGTGACAATAACAGATTGTGGGTCAAGAAGACTTATGAATTACTTCAAAGTCAGTTGATCATTAGACTATTCCTAGCGTAAATAACATTGAGCTTTGTCTATTAGATTGTGATATAATACCAGAAAGCGGCGGACCAGCTCCTTATTGACAATAGAAGGGACTAATTAATTAGTGCAGTACAACCAAACGCAGAAATTATCCTAGTTATAAGTAGTATAATAACAAGTTCTGATCTTCCATTATAAATATCTTATTAATTCTAGTCGCAATTCATATAATAATTATTATAAAACCCTCTACTATTGCTATAAGACCCATTCAGTTCTCATCCCTTTCTATTCATGTTAAAAATGTAGTAAGCCCACAATCTACGCTACGATATAAGACTACCACACATATCAATTCAGCATACCAAATCCTACAGGAAGCGCAGGTTCATTTCCTTATAATCTCTACCTTTCCAATTAAGTATGCACTAAGCTATCCTACCAATTCTAGATTTCAAATGATGAATTCACCAATCTAGTCCTTATCCAACGATATTTTCCGGCCCGCCAGGTAGGGTTCCCATTGATCATAAGTGAGTGAGTGAGTAGCTATATCTTTAAGCATATTGTAAGGTGGGTAAGGTAGATAAGTACGGTAGGCAGAGCAAAAGATTTCTACCGTACAGTGCCCGCAAGTTAAGAAAAACCCACCCGCTCACTCCAAATGCAATTAGACCACAACAGTTACTACGAGTATGGTTCCCATCAATCGCCAAATCCCGTGTTTCCCGGGGGAGGCGGGGAGAAAAAGAGAAAGTAGAGAAAGGAAAGGGTTATCAGTACCACCAACCGATTTAGGTTTAAATTTAATCCAACGTTTGGAAAATAAAGAAAGGAAGGGGAAAAAAATACAAAAGCAATCCATCCTGAGCACCCATCCACCCAGGTTGAATAAAGCTGGTAATATAGAGAGGTATAAATATAAAGAAAGAAAGAAATGCGGCTAATGTCTCACTCATCCTCCCCTTCCGCAGTATTATAAACACTCTCATCGAGCGTCTCCTCAGCCCACAGACCAGCAATATGCTTCTCCCCGAAGCCAGGGCGTCCACGACCCGGCCTTTCCGTATCCTCGCTGCCAATATCACTGACGACTTCTTCGTCTGCGCGTTCAGTTCCCTCCCCATCGTCATCGTCTGATGCGGTGATTTCCAAGTCCTCCGTGTCGATCTCTGGCTCATTAGCAGCACCGTCCTCGTCGAAGCCAACCCGACGCCGGTCGACAACATCCTCGCCCCAATCCCCGACCGTAGTGAGTCCTTTAAGACCGCCTCGCCAAGGCCTGCACCTCTTGACCAGGTTCCCGCAGCGAAGACATGTCCACCCGTCGCCCTCCTCCAACTCGATCTTCCCGGCGAGACATACATAGCAATAAATATGCCCGCAGCCCACCGCCTCATACGGGTTGACCACATCGGTGGCCTTCCCACCCGCGCCAGTGGATGTAGCGCCCATGGCTTCGGTCCCGCCATCTGTCTCCTTGTAACATATGGCGCAGGTACGCTCTGGGAGGAAGCTTAACTCCCCATAGCCTTCTCCGGCAGAAGTGGTGGTGACACCAGAGCTACCACGGATTTTCCGGTTGAGGCGGGCCCACCAACGACGCCAGCGGCTGACCCGAATCAGCGGGAGGATAAAGAGGAGGAATTCTGTGAAGGCATGCCAGACGAGTTGGCGGTTGAGGTATTCGAAGGAGACCTCGCGCGGGACAAGTCTGGTTGGGGAGACTAGGCGCATGCGCAGTGCTCGGTCGAGGAGGGTGCGGTAGTGGCCCGTTACTAGGAACGCGGTGAAGGAGAGGAGGGTTAGGCCTGAGTGGAGGGTTGAGAGGGATTCGACGAGGTTGGAGAGACGTTCTGTGAATGGAGTTGACTGTGCGTACATTTTCTGTTAGATTTTGGAGGCTCCTGTTTCTTCTCTCTCTTCATTGGTCTGAGGGGGGAAACATACATCCTCGGGATTCGATCTGGAGAGGAGAAATAGGTTCATTCTAGAGAACATGTATCTACCACCGACAGTAATGAGACCATAGAGAGATTTTTGGAGTGCTGTTGGAGGCTGATCTATTGGCCCTTTCGATCGGGCATCGACGTATACTAAGTTTTGCAAGGCGGCGCCATATGTCGCGTTGTGGTCCCAGATAGTAAGCTTGAACAACGCCGCGCGAAGCAAAAGTAAGAACTCTGGTTCGTAGGATTCTTTAAGAGACGGCTATTCCCACAATCCCAGTCATCAGCAAGAATTCCACACAACCACAAACGAGACACTCCGACCATAACTATGACACAAAAGCAAAAATAAATAATAGGTAATAAAAAGAGAAAGCAAACCCTAAAATACTTCAGCCCATTCCATACCTGCCCCTTCATCAATTCCAACAATTCTTCGTCAAGCAATTCAGTGTCGAGCTGCCCGACCCTGAACGCCGGCCTCCCCTCCGTACCATTACTCCCGCCGAAAAAGCTCGCAACCCGATTCCGTCCCGAAGCTTCCGTAGCCCTCTGTTCCTGCAAACGAGTGATCCGCTGCTGGGCATGCTGATGAGCTAGCTGCCAGTCCGTTGTCGGTGGGCTAGCCGTGATCCCTGTGGCTGCTGTTGCTGTTGCCGTTGTTGTTGTTGATGTTGTTGTTGCTGCGGGCGCAGTTGCGGTAATTGTGGCCATCGTGTATGATGGGGGTACATTGAGTGAAGGGGATTCGGAAGTCTGGTTGAGTTGTCGCGACAGTGTCCGGGAAAGGGGGGGGGTGAGGGCGCGATTGGACCGCGGCTGTCCTGCTCTGCTTTGCCAGGTTTGTGAGGACGCACACACAGACTGCCGAGGTGCTGAGGTGTGGTTGTGATGGGCGGATCGTTCCTTGTGCCTGGTTGTGCCTGAGGTGGCGTAGCTTGGGTACCGGCGGTATTTTTCGAGTGAGGATATGTGATCGCCGAATGTAATGGTCCAGCATACGCTAAATTTACACCCCGCCCTCAATCGTTTTCAGGCTCTTCTATGCCAATGCTACCGCACTCAGACTAGAATCGGTATGCTTTCTATGATGCTGGTGGCCTATGTTTTATGCATATCTCCCAAGCGCTCAAGCATCGTATCGTACACAGGGCATCAAAAGTGCATTGCTTGCACCCGTCCCTCCATACAGCACAGCACAGTGGCGACACTGAGCCGCCTTCTTAATGCGCGAGATGGGAAAAAGCAAGTGACACGGTTATGGCATACCGGTAGCCGTAAGTTAACCCGGGCCCGTCACCGTTGGACACTCGAACAGAAGCTCGCGTTCCAAATACTTTAAAAATCCCCGAGTATCTCACTTTAGTTTCTTTCCGTTCGATACCGACATCCTTGTGTCTGGCCAAACTACAGTGTTCAACTATCCAATCGGACTGCTCTCATGTATGGCACTCTACTCGTAATGTCGCGGCGTTTGTAAAACGGACCGCTATTGCATACAGCCAAAAATTGGCCAGAGCCTCAGCATTTTGGCTGTATGCAATACCGGTAGTAGTCAGTTTTACAAACGTCGCGACATTTCAAGGACTGTTGTGACCAAAATGAAGGCTTATCACTCTTGCTGTGACTGACTGAAATTTCTGAGCAATGAGTGCACTCAGAAGCTTCCGTGTGGTATCAGAGGACCTAAGGACCGAGACCTACAATACAAGTACCGCTATCTCCAAGGATTCTCCTAAGCTCGAGCAACAAACCAACAGACGGGCCGAATATGGGGCGGGCACTCAGTCACTCCTCAGCAGATTTCCCTCCTATACCCCCGAACCAGGAGTGCTTCGGTACGGGCCAGATCATGCCCTTCGCCGTGTTAATAACCTTGACTAACCTATGTTTTAACTCAGGGTTTGTGGGGCACGGGCTTGTTTGAGGCAGGGGCCCGTCAGGCGTGTTTCATGTTCGATACAGTCTGCATCGATGCAGCGGGGTATCAGTATGGATAACCTCACCATTGGAGGAAGTGAAGGGAAAGGGAAAAAAAAAATCCCCCCAGGAAAACTTCTTCCCTAAAGAAATGTTTTTCCATTTTATTCTATGATATTCCTTTGGCGGAGGATAGCTTACTTTCGCTTCCTAGATCTTAACCTACCCCTCTTCCTTCGTCATCGGCTTTCTTGTTGCTGTTACAGCACAGTATTGTTCTGCAGTTTTCTACTTGTATCATTCATTGTCAGAGCCCCTCGCACCGTTGCCCTGTATCGCCGTTGTCGCCCTCTTCGCCATACCAACTCCTACCCTTCTTCAGTTCTCTCTCTCTGCTCAACCCAACCAAACTATCTCATCTCAAATTGCAGTTGCCCAAGCACCACCGAGAATTCTACCCCTTATATTCTTTGGCCTCTCTTGCTCCTGTACGGTACTGCTTACCGCAAAGAAGTCTAGTCTTCTCCTACCGCTACCTTCCGGGAGAAGATACTCCTTGAAAAATGAATGCTATGAGTGCGGCCAGTGGAAATGCCGTTCCCCTTACGCCTCAATTTCTCTTTGAGGCTTTACAAGCTGCGAGTTCACAGTCCCAAGAGCTGGTAAAGCACGCATCTGCCCAGCTTAAAGATTGGGAGACACGGCCTGGCTATTGGAGCTTACTTCAGGTTAGAATTTCTGCCTTGTTTTTTCTTCATTTTTCTACTAACAGCGTGTGAATCGCTCCTGCGAAATCCGATCTGACCCTTTTTGCTTTAATATATACAGGACGCTTTCTTCGACCGATCGTTACCAGTGGAGATTCGATGGCTCGCTATCATTACGTTGAAACAGGGGGTAGACAAGTACTGGCGGAAAACTGCGAGCAAGCATGTTCACTCTTTCTCACCTTCCTGGATTTATGAGACTTGTTTCACTGACAACTTCCATAGTGCGATAAGTAAAGACGAAAAGGCCTATTTACGTTCTCGCCTGCTCTCTAGCTCAATTGACGAACCCCACCATCAACTAGCTCTTCAAAATGCCGTTATCGTTGCGAAGGTGGCTCGTTTGGAGTATCCGTTCGACTGGCCCGAAGTTTTCACTGAGCTCACCTCTATAATCAGGGATGCGTCGCAATCTACATCTGAGATCGGTGAGGGTGAGGCAGCTACACTACGCTTGAAGAGATCTGTGTCTATGATGCTCCATGTAGTCAAAGAGCTAGCAACGGGACGGCTAGTCCGCACAAAGGCCAACTTACAATCAGTAACGCCGGAAGTCTTCAAAGCACTCGGGAGTGTCTACGTCCGCTATGTTGAAGTTTGGCATGCTCTCCTTGATCAACAACCAGCACCTACTAAGCTAGTGGATTCAATGACGGTCTCGTTACTGACTTTAAAGGTTCTCCGGAGACTGATTGTTGCCGGCTACGAGTTCCCTAACAGAGTAGCAGAGGTCCGGGAGCTTTGGTCTATCCTCTCTGGCCAGGTATGGGCTATATTCGAAGCTGAGAAACAGATACCGCCTAGCGAAGAGGCAGTGTCGACGCTTTTAAAAAAGCACGTGATTAACATAGGGAAATTATTTTTGGAGGTTGGGTCAAGCCACGCAGCGGCTTTTGCATTATTACCTAATACACTCCAGTTGCTCGGGAAATATTGGGAGGTCGTAGTTGATCATGGAAATTCGCAGATGCAACAGAGCAATCAGCAAGTCAATAAGGAATCAAATGGGAAATCTGAGGCTGAGCAAAAAGCCGAGGAAGAACGCACGAAGTTTAGACAGAGAGTGGCGCTTCAAGGAATGCTTTTATTCAGAAACTGTCTTCGGGCGATATTTAGCCCAGTAGCTACCTTTAAATGTACTCATACCCCAGCCAGTAAGCTCACACAGACTGACCGGAGGGCTCTTGCAGATAGGCACAAGGCCGAGAAAGATGAGACTAAAGAGGCGACTGCCATTTTCAAAACTCAATTGTTCACCCCGGAAACAGTCACACATTGTATGGAAGTACTGGTGACAAAATACTTTGTGATACGACCCTCGGATCTAGCCGAATGGGAGGAAGACCCGGAGGGTTGGAGTGAGCAGTGGGAGAACGCCGTGGAGAGCTGGGAGTTTCTCATAAGACCATGCGCCGAGAAGCTGTTTATGGATCTAGTTCTCAACTTCAAAGAGACCCTTGGGGAACCATTGATGAGAGTATTTAGCTCGGTCTCGTCCGATGAGAAGGGTGACGTTCTCATAAAGGATGCCATATATACAGCCGTAGGCCTTGCAGCACCGGTGCTTCACACAGCTCTTAACTTTGATCAATTTATGCACAATACCCTTGTGAAGGAAATCCAGATTCAGCAGCCAGGATATAATATCCTACGCCGCCGGATCGCCATCTTGATTGGGCAGTGGGTTAGTGTTAAGATCTCTCCCGACTCCCGCCCCACCGTTTACCAGATCACACAGCATCTCCTGAATCGTGAAGATCCACTGAATGATTTGGTGGTACGACTTTCTGCTGCTCGAAATCTCAAGCGGAGTGTAGACGAGTGGGAGTTCAGAGTCGAGTCGTTTCTCCCATATGTGGATGATTTGTTCACGAAGCTCATGAGTTTGATAGATGAGGTAGAACAGACAGAAGTAAGAATGGGGCTCTTAGACGTCATTGGGGTCGTCGTAGAGAGACTGGAGCATAGAATAGCTCCCTATGCAGAGAGTATCATTACTATATTGCCGCCACTATGGGAACAGACTGGGGATGAGCATCTATTTAAACAGGCGATTCTAACTATTCTCACGAAGCTCGTTTCGGCGATGAAGGACAAGAGCTTACAGTATCATCACATGGTGATCCCACTAATTCGGTTCTCGGTGGAGCCAGGGTCGGTGTGTATTACAACAGCCCCATGCCCCTCCGCGACCAACCCTGACTAATAAACTGGAATATATGGGCTGACGATCTCATAGGGTATGCAAGTATATCTCTTGGAAGATGCCCTCGATTTATGGGAAGCAACTATCAAAGCTACCCCTGCGCCTGCGCCGCAAGGGCTGCTGGACCTCGTCTCTTACCTTTTGCCGTGTGTGGAGCTCGGAACCCAAACCCTCAGTAAAGTGCTTGACATAATTGAAAGCTATGTCATACTCGCGCCCCGGGAAATGATCGAAGTGCATCGTGCGGGGATGTTTGATGCTTTCGCTTCCTTGCAGGGCACACTAAAGCCTGAAGCGAACAGCATTGTCACGAATGTTGTCGAGATTGTAATCAGAGCTGCTGAGGCATTGGGTGGAGAGCAAGCGCTGAGCGTAGTCGGTAATGAGCTGATTCGGAGCGGCTTCTTACCTACCCTCCTTGAAGGTATCGAAAAGAGCCATGAAGCGCATCAAACCACCGGTCCGAACAAGCGGTACGCGCCATTGGAAACTATCGTAATGACGGACTACTTCTCAGTATTATCAAGGATGGTGTTAGTGAGCACCACGATGTTTGTAGAGAACGTGAGGGTTTGTGCAGAGAGGAAGGGTCGCACAATTGGGTCTGACATGGAGTGGGTTCTGGAGGAGTGGTTCAGACATGTGCGTTTGTAGACCTTTGACACCAGAAATCTGCTTTTGGGATATATGTTGGTGGGGCAAGTGCTGACGTGAAATTGTGGGCGATATAGTTTGGAAACATCGGACATCCGAAGCAGAGAAAACTTGGTTGTATTGCTTTGACAAAACTCCTCGAGACCAACCAGAGATGGATCCTGAAGAGGCTGCAGGATCTTATGACAGTTTGGACTGACGTGGTCACCGAGCTTCAAGAAAACCAGGGGGCCGAGTAAGTTGAACTGTGACTTGTATAGTAGTGATGAAGTGGCCCTTGACTAAGCGTGAGTCTATAGTGCACTGATCTACTGGGATACCGAGCAAGAGAGCACATCTGATGACCCTGAAACTGCGGAGAGAACGCGTAGAAAGGAGGTTTGTTCTTCTATCTGATCTCCCGTACTGTTTGTTTGCATTCCACTAACATCCGGTTTCTTCTCTCACCCTTTCATGGTAGCTCCTTATGTCGGATCCGGCCCAGTCGATAGATATTGTAGCGTTGGTCAAGCACCATCTAACCAAAGCACAGAGCGAGAATGGCGGACCCGAAGCCTTCAGGAATGACTGGGTGATAAATGTGGACGAGCACGTACTCGCGGATTTCGGAAAATTGGGAATTTTCTAGTTCACCCATCCGTACATATACCGTATACATAGTGTAATTACCATTCGGGGACTCTTGCGCTGCACGGCCCGACACACAAGGGAGGATGGGAGAAGGTGATTGTCATTGCTGTTGCTCTTATTTTTCCGTTTCTCTCTAAAAGGAGCTAAGGATTGTTTGGGTTGTTCTCTTGCTTTGCTGGGTGGTTTAATGGGGAAACAATCCTTTTCCTTCCTTTCCTTCCTTCCTTCCTTCCTTGTTATAATTTTGGGTTTTTTGTTTTGTTTTTTATTTGGATCCGTTCCCATGTCTTTGTCGTTGAGATGCAGCATGTGTGCTTCAAAGGTGGTGGAATGGGAATGCAAGACGAGAAGGAAGGGGAGGGGGGGGAGATACCCACCACAGCAGATGGTTTTCGTTTTCTCGCATTCTCGCATTCTCGCTTTATACTGGTGTTACGAGATGTGGGTATGGAGTGGAGGTACGATACTAGTAATTAAAGGGATTGCATATGATATGGCATGATAACTGGTAGGAGGGACAAAAGTGCATATAAAGTAATAATAACACAGAGGGAGAGGTTATTTTTACTGTTGGTGATTGCAATAGCCTGCGCATACTTGTAGTTTAGTGGTTTGTCATTTGTAGTCGATGCCTCCCACTCCTGTACTGTACTCTGCGATATACTGGAAAGTTTTCGTTGTCCTAGGTAGTTTAATCTAGCAAGCTGTACTGTAATAAACGCAAATGGCAATGAATACGTTATGGAATAGATCGGATTAAATAACTGGTGAACTATAGGGCATTAAGTTAAAGTGTATGGATGGATTTTATGAAAGCCCTCAATGTAAACACTTATTAGAACCCTAAAGGCTCCCTCCGTTATATGTCACAAAGGGAGAAAAAAAGGTATGATAATAATATTATCATCATAGTTAAATAATCCATGTAGAATTACATCCTGTACTGTACATAGTAGATATCATAGCTAGGTCAAAGGAAAGGAAGATATAAGCTAGAAAAAATGGCCTTCCAATTCCTTTAAGTATCGGCTCTCCAGCTATTAGGGGGGATGATTATAGTAGAAGAGACTTAGGGGAGCTTCCTAATGTTTATAAGACTGAAAGGTGGTGCGGGTAGTGTTAGTATGTAGATACATGTCGTAGCAGGAGTTATTAATAAGGTTCGGGTTAAAGATATTCATGGGGGTTTCTCGAAAGGGCTATGGGAGAGTAGCTGCGATTTTAGGATCGTGTACAGTATAGTACCAAATCTTAGTTTTCCTGTCTATATTTCCTATCTTCAATCGGAGTTCTAATCAGTTTGAGCCATTGGTTATGGTGGGTTCTCAAATATCAATTCAACGCGGCACCCGTCATTGCACCAAACCAGCCGAAATATCAGTCCTCTGCGATACTTTCGGATATCGATAACTACCATCTTATACTATACTGTATCCATCAGCAGCACCGTACCGGTATCATATGAATCGGCTAACACCTTATCCGAAGAACCGCATACGGCACTTACCGCCACCGGCCCTCCCTCCCTCCCTCCATCCATCCAATTCCAATCCCATGCACCAGGACACCACCACCACACCAACCTGCAGCTAACACCGCAGCCCGCAGTCAAGCCAACCAAATCCAGCCATCAAACACAACAAAACGCAGGAACAAAATCCGGTTCGTTACGATGCCGATTCGACATTCCCTTCCCCCCCGGTTGACATGGTTTTTTATCTCTGGTTCGTGAATACCGTATCCTCTGCTGATTGCACAATACAATTCCTGTAAGCGAGGTGTGAGGAGCCAAACAGAGTATCGGTATCGTAAACACATGCACCATAAAGTTGAAGAACCCTGTGCGACACAGTAATATTGAATACAATCTCCTCCCCACCAATCCTTTGATATAATACGATAGTCCCGATCTTCGGTATAGAATGAACTTTTTCTTTACTTCTCCTTCTTCTCCCTCCCAATAGAGATAATTAAAAATAATGATAATACCATCAACAGAAGGAGGCGAAGGGGTAATTCTGCCTTATTTTAAGGATCAGGAAGCCTTTGTTGTTGTTGTTATCATATCTGTAAAGGAAGGAAGGAAGGAAGGAAGGAAGGAAGGAGGGCTCAACATGGGTATGAACGAATCCGGAGGGCCTTATTCTTTTTTTTGACTCTTCCAATAAGGCACCCTGGTAGAGTAAACATATTTCCGCTTGCGTATGGTTTGTCTGGAGTTAACAACTACCCACTTCCCCCCCTATTCTAGACCTACACCTGTTCTGCTTTTCTTCTTCTTCTCCTGCTCTACAGTCATCGTCCTCGGATGAGGTGTGGTATTTTTTCCCTCTCTTCCTCAACAAACTTATATTTACCCTACCTTCACATTCTTTCCACTTATAAACACACATTCGTTCATCCATTCACTCATTTTACGACTTTCTGACACTCCCCCTTCTTTAGACTCACAAAACAAACAAGATAAACAAGATAAACAAAAGAAACCAAAATGTCAACAACCGAAGCCCCAACCCTACAAAATCGTCGCCTAAGGCTTCGCAATGCCCGGACAAACCCTAGCACGCTACCACTGAGCTCGAGCTGCTACACGCATAAGGGGATGATGGCAAGTCCTATTAGTAGAAAGCCCTCGTTTCCGGAGGATAATGGATGGGAGACTGAAGATCAGGGGGGTGATAAAGAAGAGGAGGGTAGTAGTGGTGGTGATGACGACAACAGCGATGAGACGGATAGGAAGCGTAGGAATAGGGTTTCTACTTCCTCGCTATTGAGTGATGGGTCGACTTTGATTGGCGGGGAGATGGATGATGGTGGTGATCAGGAGGAGGGAGGTGAAGATGAAGTGAAGGATACAATGGGAGAAAGTGGAAGAAGGAATAGTAATGGAGGATCCCCCTCACCGTTATTCTCACCAGTAGGTCCCATCCGGGCAATGACCAGCCCGATCCCGGTGCGTCCCATGTCCATGATTTCGACTCCGAGTCCATTGAGCTACGCTTCCCCTACCACCCACCGCCGGAACCGCTCGAACGGTGGGATCGGCAGGGGGGACTCGCCGGGGAGTTCGGCCCGCTACATCGACTACCTCGAGCGCCAGATAGCCGATACGGTTTCACAGCTGCAGAGCTACACATCCCCGAGCGAGGGCACCAGCCATGCCGTCAAGATGCGCAAGCTGACAGCTGAGACCCGCCTGCTCCGCGGTGAGCTAACGGACTGGGAGAACAAGTTTTCCGCGCGTGTGAAGGAAGAGGTCAACGCTCGAGCTGCGATTGACAAATCCTTGCGCGCAAAGATCAAGAGCCTAGAGGCTAAGCTTGAGGAGGCAGAGTATAGGTACAAGACCGCCGAAGTGGATCTTGAAGAGGCCAGGGCTACGATCTCGGATTTGAAGGGGGTGGAGGAGGAGAATCGGGCCTTGGAGTTTAGGATTGAGGCTCTCAGTGAACTTTTGGCGGACTCGACGAGGCTGGCGCAAAGCGCTGGCATTGGTGGGAGTGGTTGTTCGTCCGCGGCTTCGAGTAGGCCCGGTTCCGTTATGTTCCCGAAGAGGAGCAGTAGTCTTGGGTCGTCGTCGTCTGCGCCGTCACCGACGACTTCGCCAAGGATGCAGTTGAGATATGCTGCTGTTGTTACCACCACTGGTGGGAAGAATACGCCCGTAGAAGGTCGTAGTCGGGGGGTGAGTCATGAGGGGAGTACCTGCGCGCTGGAAGACTACGGGATTACCGATCCGATCGAAGCCGTGCTCTGCAGCATGTCCCAGCTGGCTGCAACGGAGGAGGAGGAAGGAGTAGAAGGAGAACTCAGGTACCCAGAGGAATACGAAGCGGAATTAAATCCTAACACAGCATTGATCCGAACATCCCCTCATCCTCCACCCGCAATCCTGCGAAACCGCAGAATGCGCCGCTTCCCCTCCGGTTCCTCCGCTCCAAAAACTTTAATCCTCCCATCCGCCGCTGCCGTAACCGCAACCACTACCACCACCTCAGACACTACATTCGGAATCTTCGCTCCTTTCTCCCGCCCACCTTCTTCCTCCTCCTCTTCCTCCTCCTGCTGCGCACCCTCTCAACAAGTACTAAATGCCGCGACCCCGCAAACCTCCCTCTTTGCAGAACTGGCCCGAGCCCAAGACTCCAGTGAAGACTCGGAGGAGGAGGAAGAAGAAGACACAGAAGCAGAGCTCGACGGAGACAACGATGTTGCCGCCGCCTCCATCTCCGAAGGACTAACCAACCCAACCCCCCTCGTTGTTAAAACCATCAGTAAAGTCGGCGAATCCTTCATCTCGCCGCAAGGCACATTCTTCCGCGCAAAGCGCAAAGCAATGGACATTCTCGGCGGGGTAGTCGGCAATCGAGTTTCCCGGCCTTACCACCAGAACCATCTACTACCATCACCGAAACCACCCTCCTCTTTGTCACTGTCGCCAAGGCGCCCAGCAAGAAAAGTACTCAGCGAAAAGAACAAGAGAAACAAATCCCCCCCAACAACTGCAACCACTTGCGCATATTGTCACTGTCACCAACAGCCCCCATCCTCCACCACAATTACCGCGCCAAAGGCGGTAGCACAAACAAGACCAAGGTCCACCTCCGCACCATTAGTCCTCCCTCAACCCGTAGAGGAAGCTGTTGAGCATGTGTGGCTGTGGGTCCGCTTCGTAGTGGCACTAGTCGTTGCGCTGGGCGTCGCGGTGCGTGAGGGACCCGGTGTGATTGTCGCAGTGGATGGAGTTGGGAGTATTGGCGGTAGCGCTGCTAGTAGTAGTGTCGGAGATGCGGGGGGGTTCGATGGCGTGGGGGAGGAAGAGAGGTGTTTTGCTATTAAGAAGCTGCAGCAGCAGGGTGCTGCCGCAAGTGGTCGGGGAGTTGTGGAGAGCAGAGTAAAGAGGGGGA
>Ga0307507_10001635_pt1 | contig 49646 bp, 11 predicted proteins | sample 7_EM_MG_FD_207223 | JGI IMG/M metagenome (GOLD analysis project Ga0307507, IMG submission 207223) | Populus trichocarpa ectomycorrhiza microbial communities from riparian zone in the Pacific Northwest, United States - 7_EM | ecosystem: Host-associated > Plants > Roots > Unclassified | place...
AGGAAGGGTAAAGGTGGCATTTAGGTGTACAAGGGGTATGCAAAGGCACGTGTAGAGGCTGTCGGGAATATAGCGGGGACCCGATGGTACTTAGGACGATTTATATAATTGGGAAAATCAAAGTCCTGCTAGGAGCCTGCTAGGAAGCCTACTAGGAGCCTACCAGGAGGCCTTTAGGATTTTAATACCCTAATAGCAATAAATGCAATAATACTAACAATATTTATTTTATAGCCGTAAGCTAGCGTAATGCTAGCGTATAGCTCTAGGGCTTAGCTAATATGGCGGAAAGCTGGCCCTAGGCTCTAGGGGGTTAGCTAATATGGCAAAAAGCTGGCCCCGGGCTCAAGGGGGTTAGCTAATATGGCTAAAAGCTAGCCCCGGGCCCTAGGGGGTTGGCTAATATAATGGAAAGCTGGCCCCTGGCCCTAAAAACACTTTTAGCAAAACTAAATTTCCTGCGCCACTTCCCGTTTTCCTGACGTATATAATATTATTATAGAGTTTACCCAGTGCACTAAGAGCTTAAAATTAGCTACTTTTAAAGTTTAGGTTAACTTTAAGTCCTTTCTCCTCCTTAATATTGTATAATATAAGCTTATCTTCTTAAATTAAGTCTTTAAAGAGGAATGCCTTAATAGTAAGGTAAATAATATGGCCATTGCACCGAATTTATTAGTATATAGATTTCCACTCCATATTATATTCTTCTTAGAGATACTTTTGGATTGTATAATATAGGACGTTATTTATAGATATATTATTAGCGATAATAGCACTAAGTCTTTATACGATACTATAGTCCTAAAGTATTAGAAGTAGCGTTTAGAACCAATTCTCTCCGCTATATAATAGAGTTATATAAAGCGCAAAAAGGCCTCTTTTTAATCTTTTATTTTAATCTATAAAGTATATATAAACCCTAAGCAAAAGATATTAATTTAGGGACGTTTAAATATCTAGTAAGAGATAAACCTTAGATATTGCTAATTAAAGCTTCTTTTATATATGTAGGTATCACAAGGTGATATTACGTAGCTACGGTTCGTAGATAGTATGATGATTGTTGTTCTATTGTATATTGCTCTTCCTTAAGGAAGGGCGAGGAGCTTAAGGCTCCTCACCACACTAGTGCCGCCGCGGCACGTGACGGCAACTTGCCTCGCGTAACGGCAACTTGCCTTGCGTGATGGCAACCTGCCTATATTCCTAATACTGGCAACCCTTCTTTTGCGGTTGCTATTTATATATATATACCGCTTGACTAGTGTAACAAATATTAATCCTTCTTATTTACTATTGCTATTGCAATATAAGTCTCACTGTCCTAAAATTTGCCTTTTAGCACGTAGTGCTTTCTTGCTTAGGAGTTGTGGGTAGATATCTTATTAGGAGGGCCGCTAAGGCGCTAGTAGTAAGTGAGCTAATAGCGATTTTCCATCCCAGGGATAGAAAATCCTGATTGGCTAGTTTAAGTTAGGGTCTATAGAATATTATGCCCCTACTCCCTTTTAACCCAACCTTTAACTTGTATATATAGAGTATTTATATTAACAAACGTCTCTAGTGCCTTATTTGGGTTCGCCTTTGTTATTATATCTACTAGGTTATCTTGGCCATTAATCTATTAAATCTTAAAGAGTTCTTAATGCTTGTAGGATTGCTGAAGTGCTATAATATTGATTATAAGGCGCTTCTTCTTTATAGTACTAAGCTTAACTAAATACTTATAGAGGGAGTATAAATTGGTGTATATGATTACAGGGATAGTGGGAAGTTTAAGTTAATCTATAATTATCTTTAGGGTAGTTCCAATTGCAATTACTATGTTAACTCTGCTAACTATTCCATATATCTCTAATGCTAGAATGCTTTGAGTAACACGCTTGCTCTTAGTTAAGCTCTAATGGATAAGATTACCGTAGATTATAAAGTTATTCTCTCTAGTAGATTCGTTTGTGATAATAATCTTATATCCTAGCTAGAAGCTGAAATCTTTGTTATTTATAAATAATCCATTAACAAATATAAAGAGCTTGGTAGTGGGAAGATTAATAGGCACGTAGAGTAGTCCCTAATTAAGGTGGTTTATTTGCCAGGAAAGACGTTTATTTAGGGTAAGAATGTTATCCTTAGTTAGTTCCCGGTGTTAAGCGGTAATAGAGAGATTAAAAGAAGCCTTAGGTTGATAGATAGAAGCAATATAAACTTTATAGGCGTGTTACTCTATGTATCCTTGCTTTGGAGAATTAATGTTAATAATATTAATCTTTTTGCCTTAACTCTTCTGGCGCAAAGCAATGGAATCCTTATTTAGGGAGAGGATGTATCCATTAAAGAGTAATAGTGTTGTTAAATTAAGCTTTTCCTTTAGCTTTGCTATAAGGTTTGCCTTTACTAGCTTATCTTCTTTAAGAGCTAAGAATTGGTCGTCTCCTAAGATAATTATATTGTTAGTTTATATGCCGACAATTCCGAATAGAGTTCCTGTAGCTGTAATAAGGAAGTATAGATTAAATATAGAAGTATTTATTAAAAGCTTCTCTTTATAGTGCTTACTATAGGTAGCCTACTAATAAGTTCCTACCTCTGTGATTCTATATAATGGCTTAAGCATAACCATAATCGTTTCTTTAGGATATTGGTGGCGAATTTGCTCTAGAAGGTATGCCAATATTAAGTGCTAAAGGTGCGTCCCTAATTGGGTATAGGCCTAAGTAATATCTTATAAATAAACCGCCATTCTATTCTTTATTAAGGAGGGAGCTAGTGTAATAATAACTTGCTAACTAGCTTGTTAAATTATAGGATATTATATAAGAATTACCTCCTTACCATTATTATTGTAACCTTAGATAATAAGCCTTAATTTCTTAAATAGGGCGTTAGTAGCTTTGCCCTTAATTTTATTAACTATTCTTAATTTAAAGATGCGAACTTTATTAAACTTAGTAGGGTTATATTTCTTAAATTTAAAAACTCCTCTTATAATAAGACTATTAATCTCCTGCTTATTAGATGCTTGGAAAGGAGCTCCTAAAGTTATAATATAACCTTTCTTTTAGAGCTATTTTACGAGTTTAAAGTTAGCCTTCTCCTTGGCTGTTATAAAGGCCATTAATAGCTTAACTCTATTCTTAATAGCGGTAATAAATTACTCTTTAAAATTAATAAGATGTTAGCGATTTTGTGATCCCTTTAGGCGACCTCTGCCGCGTTATAGTTGCGGAACCTCTACTACAATTATATTAGAATTATAGTTGCCTTCTAGAGTACGTTAATTGTGGTTTTCCTTTAGGGTATCCTATAAAGGCTTAAAACTGTTATCTTTGTAGTAAGGCTTAATAACAGTTAATTGGAATTAAGTGGGTCCGTAAGGCATCTAAATAGTGCAAGTTTAACTATTAATTGTAATAAGTTAATATGGGCCTGACTACCCTCCCTTTTTATACTATACGCGTACCTTAGACTGGAGTGGTAGATTAAGTGTAGTTAAGGTGTTTGGGCTATTTCTTATTCCTAGTGCGTTGTTGACCTGGTATATGGTATAGAGACATCGTACCTCCTTTATTGCCTTGCGAATAGCCTTAGCTTATTATATAATAGAAAGAAATGGTAGAGAATTGTTAGTTATTTAAGGGTAGGCGCTAAAGACTAGTAATATAGGTATAAGTCTATCTAGGCCAGCGGAATCGTTAATGGCTTTAACAGCTATTTGTAAGGTAAGTTCTTTGCTAGTATTCTTTAGTTCTAAAGAGATAATCTTATATACGTGGCATAATGGTATATAATATCGCTTTACTTTTCCAATACTATTATGTGCCTTAATAGGGACTTTCTTAACCTTAATTGCCATTGCCTTTATCTATTGTTGAAACTCTGCAGATAAGAAGTTCTTTCCTATATTATAGACGATTTAATTAGGGGGTCCTAGGTAGATATTAATCTAGTATAATTAAAGGGTATCCTATGCGTTCCTAGCTAATATATTCTTTAAGAAATGTGTAGCTTAGAAGGAGGTTAAGAAGTTAACAACTTAAAGTACTGGCTTACTGCTAAGATATATAACATTAACAATGATACAGAAGTTAAAGTTATAGTTATCTTTAAGGGCGAACTTAAATTGGCTAGGGGACTTCTGGTTTATTTGGTAGTAATAGCAGTACTTTATAAGATGCTTAATTGCCTTAACCTTAACTTTATAGCCTACTTACTAAAGAACCCTAAGTAATTGGTAAATGGATAGGTGGCCAAAACGACGGTGTAGTTAACGTAACTCTAACTTAGTTAAATGGCTCTAAGCAACACTCCTTTCTAGTTATTAAAGGAGTAGCTAAGGGTGACCCTACTTATATATAATAGGCACCTGATTATCTCCCTGCACAAGCATATTCTTAAGGTTATTAAGCTTAATGCCTAATTTGTCTATATCCCTAATGCAGAATAGAAACGGAGTGTTCGCGGGAACAATATAGAAAGTGATATATCCTAAGGGGGTTTAGACCCTAATTATGCTAAGAGAGATTATAGTACCCTTGCTAAAGCGTATTATATATTGGCCTGCCGTTAATTGGTTAATCTAAATAGAGCTATTAAGCTGTTAAAGGGCTCAAACTTAAGGTTCTCCTACTATAGATACTCCTACGGCTCTAGTATCTAGTATAATACTATAGAAGACGTTTGCCGAGTATCTATTATTAAAGGAGAACGCGGAGCTTTCCTTTAGCTTATTAAAGATATCTGACTTTGTGATAGAATAGAGCGTAGATTAGTTATTAAGAATAGTAATAGTTTATATACCATCTACCTTACCATACTTAGTGAAGTATTGGTTAGGAGAGTAGTCCTTAATTTCTATATCTATAAGGAGCTGTTTAGTCTTATTAACCTCACCCTTAAGATCTTTTACGCCTTTATATTAAACTAGGAAGCTTTAGAAGTAGGCCATAGTGACCTTATAATTTCTAACATTTCTTACACTCTAATGAAACTTATTATATGCCTCCTTTTGCTTATTAAGGGAGTGTCTAGTTAACTAGCAATTTAGCTTCTTATAAATGTAGCACTTCTTCTAGTAATTACTTTAAAATAAACCTCCATAAGGACCTCCATAATTGCCTTATAGTTAACGTTAATTATACCCTTTGCTATATTCCCTACCACGGCCACTATATATTCAGTTAGTCTAGTTATAATTGTGTTAGTCAGGAATACTTGGTTGGGTAGGGTTTTTAGTATAGAACTGTTAAGATTCTTATATTCGCATTGCAGTACCTACAGCAGAGCATAGCTTGGTATATACTCCTTTAAACGTATCCGCAGGTTTATATAGCGCTAGATTACACTTAGGAATGCTATAGCAGGCTAAGATAACCTAGTCCCTTAGGCTGTTTTTATTTTGGTAAGTTTTAGTAAGGCTATATTAGATTTTCTGGAGTTTATTAAAGAGTAATTAAAGGCACTCTAAACGAGTCTTTGTTGGGTTAGAAGTAATAACTCTCTAGAATATGGTCTCCTGCTATTTAGATATATAAAGTTGGTAATTCTTATCAGTTTTAAAGTAAGCTTTAGTGAGCTAAAGTATTATGTTAAAGCTATAGTTTTTACCCGCAATATGGTTGTAATAGAATGTCGCCGCCTATCTCTTTAATATAATAGAGAAAGCGTAGTGGTACTAGTGGCCTTAAATTCCGACCTTGTTGCAACAGTTATAAAAGACCTGTAGTTTTATTCTAAGCATATTATACAGTTCTCCTCTAAACTTCTTTTCTTTGTCCAAATATACCTTTATCAGATTTATGACTTCTTATAATAGAGGCTTACTGGTTAGCTAAAGTGGAGGCGGTAGAGGAGGTGGAGGAAGAGTACCTCTAGGTGGAAAAGTACCTCTAGGTGGAAGGGTACCTTTAGGTAGAAGAGTAGCGTTTTAGGGGTTTAGATACAAATTAAAGTTGCCTTTTAAAGAATATTGGTTGGTTTTGGGTTTCTATAGTTAACGTATAATTTTAGCTTCCGTCTATACTGGCTCCTCTATTCCAATAATAACGGCCTAAATATTACTAGTAATTAGGTTACTGTTCTTAGTAATATATACCCCATTCCTACAGAGGAAGTCTTAAAAATTCTAGATAATATTAATATTTCTAAGTGCCTAGGTGTTGGCAGTCCATCCCATAAAATCCTCCCTAAAATATTCCCATAGTTATACATTGGCGTAGTGTCTACTTTAGTAGAAGAGAATATGGTATAGGAGGAAGCCATTGACTTGTTTTGCTGTATAGGTTATTATATTAAAAACAGGAAATTCGTCCTAATCTTTATTAATAAGTTTCGCGTACATGGCTACTCCTGGTGGTAAGAAGTCTCTCTAGTTATTAGCTATGTTTTTAGAGGACGGGAAGTGTTATAGGGTTGTAGGAGAGGAGGTATTATTAGTGTAGGGATTATTAATTGTCATTTAGTACGCGTTTAGACGAGAATCTGCGATTATAGGGCTTAGGACCAGTTCTGGCCTTAAATTATAAAGACTTATAAAGCGTGTTGTTCTATATAATGGACGCAAGAATCTGTAATTTGGGAAAGGCTTAGGACTAGTTCTGGCCTTTAGATCCTTAGATTTGTAGAAGAGTTCTATTTAAGGTTTAGGACCAGTTCTGACCTTAAAAGACAGCTTCCTTTAGCATAAGTAGCACTAGTATAGTGGCTTATCTCTTCTTGGGAATACTTAGCTGCTCTATAGTATAATAGTGAAGTTAACTACTAATTAGTGTAGGTATTATAAGGTGATATCACGTAGCTACGGTTCGTAGATAGTATAATAATTGTTATTTTATTATATATTGCTCTTCCTTAAGGAAGGGCGAGGAGCTTAAAGCTCCTCGCCACACTAGTGCCGCGGCAGCACGTGACGGCAACTTGCCTTGCATGACGGCAACTTGCCTCGCGTGTGTAACGGGACTAGCCTAGTTACAGTAGGAATGTCTTGGTAAAACACTTAACAAGATAAACTTGACGCTTTGACCGAATTCTGCCGAATTCTGCCAGCTTGATCGACTTCTGCCAAGTTCTACTAGATTAATTGGATTCTACCAAAGTCCGTTCGCGTGCGCATGTGCGTACGCATCGACCAAGACCCCTAACTATTTAATTACAAGATTCTCTGGTTATTCCCTTCTCTTCTTTACACAATGTCTTGTTCTCTTAAAAAGCTATATACCCTTAGATTTAGATAGAATTTATATTATTTCTTTAAATCTTCCCTAAAGCCTCTTCGCGCCCTTATATTACGTTGCGTTAAAAAATAACTACTATTAAAATGGCAAATGAACCCGAATCCTCTTTAATAACTATAAGTATTATATCCCTAGTTAGGGAATAGTTAACCATAATGCAACAGTCCTTTATAGATACCTTAGCTTAGCAGCGGGCTGCACTAGAAGCCCAGTATTAGCGATTAATGGAAGCACTCCATAAAGAACTCCGTAATGTCTAAGCATTTATATTAGAGACCCTAATACTACCTATAAACGAAATTAATATAACTGTATCTGAACCTGGCCCGTTAAATACAAACCCTAAACCAGTAATAGTAGCTTAACCCATACTTATAACGAACCCAGTACCTGCCGTAAAATTAGAAAAGCTTCCTAACCCTCTAATATTTAATAGAAATTAAAATAACCTATATTCCTTTATAACCAAGCTCTATCTTAAACTTTTAACAAACTATAACTGATACCCTACCGAAGCTAGCAAGGTTAGCTATAGAATGTCTTATTTAAGCAAAGATGCTGTATAAACCATGGACCTATTCTTCTGTAATAGCACCTTTGTTAATTTCGAACCCTTTATCTCTCTGCTAGAATGAATGTATAATAACGCCAGCTGTAAACACACCGCTATTACTAAACTTGAAAACCTATAATAACGGAACCGAGACTTTATAAGCTTCTTTTCAGAATTTTTAGGCCTTGTTGGCGAACTAGATTGGAATAAAGCCGCTAGAGTTGCTGCTCTTTAATAAGCTATTTCAGATAAAATTAGAGCACAGTTAGTAGGTAGGGAACTACTAAAGGACCTACCCAAATTTGCTATAATGTGTTAACGAATTAATAAGGACCTTTGATATAATAAATAGACTTGTTCTCTAAAGCTAACCACACCTTGTATTTAAAGCTCTATAAAACCGATATATACCCTAAAGCGCGACCCTTCTTTGAAACCTACGCATGACCCTATAGACTTCGACACCACTTAATCCTACGCACCCTTAGGAACTAATGAACGAAGAACTCGAGCCGCAAATAGAGAATGCTTTGGATGTGGTAGAAAAGGACATATCTAAAGGAATTACCAAACTTACCCTTTTAAAAAAGTCCGCTGTAGTTCCTCCCAGTCTTTAAATCGCACCCGCTTCTTAAATTGCACTTATTCTTTAAGCCGTACTTGCTCCTTAACTTGTATTTATTCCATAAATTATACCTAGTTGTTATAAAGCATCTTACCCTTAGCTAACTTGGAAAACAAATTGTCCTAGGGCCAAGTCGTGCCTTAGGATAAGAAGTGGAAGAGTATAAGTATCTAGGCTTTTCTAGCGCTAATATATAATACGACTCCCTTAATATACTTAGCGAAATTTAAATACTTAGAAAATGGAAGAAGGTACAAATCCTTATAGATAGCGGAGCCACTAGTATGGGCTTTATTAATATAAACTATGCAAAAACCTAACGCCTAAATTTAAAGAAACTTGATAAGCCCTAAGGCCTATAAGGCTTTAACGGCAAACCCTTAATATATAGCAAATTAACACACTACGCTCTTATAAAAATGTGGATGGGTGAACACCTTAAATATATTTCCCTATTTATAACACCCCTAAAGCAATATAAGATGATATTTGGATATAGATAGCTAAAATAACACAACCCTTTAATTAGCTGGGTTAAAGAAATATTAAAGTTCCATACAACCTACTACTGAAGTTATTGCTTAAAAACCTATTTGCCCTACAAACATGTATATAACTATTTGAATTTAAAACAATATAAATTACCCTTGCCACAAACCTTGAACTAATACAATAAAGCTACAACTGCCGATTATAGTAAAGAATATAAAGATGTTACGTCAAAACCTCTTGAAATTTGTATAATATAGGCCGCACCCTTTATCTTATTAGCAAAAAGACGAGATTATAAAATCTTTACTATAACTATAGAAGATATTAAGAAAGCACTAGAACTAAAACAGTATATTAATCCTTAACCTCTTATATCTAAAGAGTACCACGATCTAATTAACGAGTTTAAAAAATGATTTATAGACCAACTAGCCCCATACTAAAATAAGTATAATTTTAAGATAGAACTTGAGCCTGGTATAACACCAAAGTTCGGTCCGCTATATGGTATGTTATAAGAAGAACTGCTTATAATACGATAACACCTTAACAAGCATCTAGAAAAAGGATGTATTTGCCCTAGTTAATCTCTATTCGCCTTACCTATACTATTTATTAAAAAGCTAGGAGGAGGCTTAAGATTTTATGTTAATTATTAAGCTTTAAACGCAATTATAATTTAAAACCAATATCCAATTCCCCTAATTTAAGAAACGCTTAACCGTTTAGTAAAGGCACGGTACTTTATAAAGCTTGATATAGTTGCTGCCTTTAATAAAATCCGTATATGTGAAGGAGATGAGAAGTACACAGCTTTTTGTATATAATAGGGACTCTTTAAATACCTAGTAATGCCATTTGGCGTAAAAAACGGTCCTGGTACGTTTTAGCAATACGTTAATAATATGCTTTGTGAATTCCTTAATATATTCGTTACCGCGTATATTAACAATATTTTAATCTACTCGTCCTCGCTTTCTAAATATCGGAAATACATTAGAATGGTTCTTAAACGCTTATAAAATGTGGGCTTATAATGCGATATTAAGAAATATAAGTTCTACGCGTCCGAGGTTACGTACTTAGGCTTAATTATATCCTATAATGGAATTAAAATGGACCTTAAGAAAGTCGCCGTAATTATAAACTGGGGAAGCCCTAGTAATATATAAGATGTTTAAGGATTTCTAGGATTTATAAACTTCTATTATTAATTTATTAACCACTTCTCGGAAATTACCTAGCTATTAGTAAACCTAACAAAAAAGAATATAAAATTTAAATGGACTACTAAATATGAATAAGCTTTTAATAACCTAAAGCATTGTTTTATAACTGCTCTAATTCTTGCCTACTTCGACCCTAACCTTAAATGCATTATTAAAACAGATTCGTCTAATTATACACTAGGAGGAGTGTTATTGCAATATAATAAAAACGGCGAGCTACGTCTAGTAGCCTTTCTCTCTTAGAAACTCGCCCCTGCTAAATTGAACTACGGGATATATAATAAGGAACTACTTATAATTGTTAAACGCTTTAAACAATGGCGTCCTAAGCTTAAAGGATTATTGTTCCTAATACGCGTATTAACGGACTATAAGAACCTGCAGTACTTTATAACTATAAAACAATTAACGCAGCGCTAAATTCGTTGGGCCGAATACCTCTTATAATTTAACTTTAAGATTACGTACTAACTAGGTAAACTTAATTAGAAGCCTAACGCATTAATATAATAATTATAGGACCTACCTGCAAACGCTTTAGATAAACGGATTATGAATTAGTTATAGATCTTACTGCCCCCTAAACGTTTTAAAAAGCTACGTCCTATATTCCTAGATATGGAACTTGACAAAAATGAATTAGAAGTTAATAAATAGGAAATAGAAATTAATAAGCTACTAGAATACGAATATAAGAACGATATATAGATAATAGATGTAATAAAAGCAATTTAAATAGGAAAACGACAGTATAAGGATATTACACTTGCTAAATACAAAATTTAAAACAATTAATTATACTATTAATAGAAGATAGTAGTTCCAAATTCCAAACCTTTATGATTTAAGATACTTAATTTTGTATATAACTCCCCTATAGTAGGGCATCCTGGCCGTATAAAGACCTATAAGATTGTTTAACGAGTATACTACTAGCCTATAATGCACGACTACATACGAAAATATATTTAAGCATATAGGATGTGCGTGCGTGGAAAGACCTCTTATGTGAAGAAGTAAGGAGTACTTTAACCGCTACCAATTCCGATATAAAGATGGCGCGACATCTTAATTAACTTTGTAGTTAACTTGCCTAGCAGTAATAGGTTTACGAATATTATAGTAGTTGTTAACCGCCTTATAAAAATGCGATATATAATTCCCATGGACTTAATTAATGCGATATTAGTAGCTAAATGTTTTGTTAAGTATATCTTTAAGCTACACAGACTTCCTAACTTAATAATATCCAACTATAGAAGCCAGTTTGTTTTAGACTTCTAGCAAGCTCTATATAAACAATTAAGTATTTAAATATAACTCTTAACTGCGTTTTATCTGGAGATAGATAGTTAAACTGAAATTGCGAACGTGATTATAGAACAATATTTATAAATATACTACTCCTACCTGCAAGACAACTGGGAAAAATGGCTGCCTTTAGCTAAGTTTACTGCAAATAATACGATAAACATATTAATAGGCATAACGCTATTCTATGCGACCTATGGACAAAACCCTTGACTTAGATTTAAACTATAACCCAAAATTAATATAATAGGACCTATGATTAAACGGATCTAGTTAATTAATACGCATAACTTTACTAATTAAATGAAGTAGTTAATGGAACTGTTACAAAGTAAATTAACGTACGCTTAAACGGTATAGGAATAGCATGCGAACAAAGGACAAGCTCCTATATAGGACTTTAAGGAAGGTAATATGGCTTACCTAAATACACGAAATATACGGACTTAACGGCCCTTAAAGAAACTTAATTAGAAGTTTATAGGCCTGTACTAAATTAAGAAGAAACTAAGCCTATACGCCTATAAGCTTAAACTGCTAACTGAGATAAAAATACACCTGACGTTTTATATAAGCTTATTGCAACCTTTAAAAGATAATCCTATAACTTATAAAGTACCACCGCCACCTCCTATAATTGTTAATAATGGTAATAGTTCTTACTTTATTAACTTAATTAATAATATGTGATGGAAACTATAATCTAAACAATTTAAACTTCTTGTTAAGTAGGAAGGATATAAAACACGAACCTAGGAAACCTATAATTAGATTAAGGCTAACGCGCCTTCCCTAGTAAAAGAATTCTATAAGGACTATCCTTTGTGGCCTACTTTGGCTGGATGGACACGATATAAAGGTAAATAACTACCACCTAACATAAATACATGAAACTTGAATTTAAAAAGAACTTGAAATAAGTTACGATGTTTATAACGCGATTATATAACACGCAAGATATTAAGGAACTTTAACTGGCAGTTAAAGTTGTTTAATTGGTTAGATCTGCCTTGCTAAGACCACCACCTAACGCGAAAATACGACATGTGATAAAAATTATAAATTCTTAACTAAATTGAATTATTTTGAACCTTTGGCTAAAAGGGGGGTACTGTAATGGGACTAGCCTAGTTACAGTAGGAATGTCTTGGTAAAATACTTAATAAGATAAACTTGACGCTTTGACCGAATTCTGCCGAATTCTACTAGCTTGATCGACTTCTGCCAAGTTCTGCTAGATTAATTGAATTCTACCGAAGTCCGTCCACGTGCGTACGTGCGTACGCATCGACCAAGACCCCTAACTATTTAATTACAAGATTCTCTGGTTATTCCCTTCTCTTCTTTATGTAATGTCTTGTTCTCTTGAAAAGCTATATACCCTTAGATTTAGATAGAATTTATATTGTTCCTTTGAATCTTCCCCGAAGCCTCTTCGCGCCCTTATAGCGTGATAGCAACTTGCCTATATTCCCAACAATATAATATCCTTTTATACTATATTATTAACTATAAAGTAAGCAGTTATAATATAACCCTTAACCTCTAGATTAAGGACCTTATAAAATATATAAAACTCTAACTATTTAACTATTTTAAATAGGAGTCTTTGTATAGTTATTAAGGAAATAAGTAATATAGTAATAGCTTTCTAATTTAGGGCGTTTTAAAGGGTAAGCGTATTAATATTATTTAACTACTTTATATCGTGGAGCTATATATAAAGATACTGAAGTTAATTGCGGGTTTTTGTATAAATAGGGCCCTTTTACTTTTTTAAGTAGATATTATACTTAGTTCTTAGGTAATTTTAAAAGTTTGTGGTAGATTTTAAGTAATATACTATTATTATATAATATTTGCAGTATATAAGCCTTATTATCTTATAGTATATATCCTTATCTTTATCTAGGGCCTAAGGATATATCTATTAGGCAAAACCTAAGTAGATAGTTATATAGCCGCAAGGTATAGGCGACCCTAGAGTGACCTAGGGGTGACTTGCCTGTAAGGCACGTGCGCTATATATAACTAGGGAAAACCCTTCCTTGCCTTGTATATAGACTCTTTCTTTTCCCTTAAAGATTTATCTACCTATATAATATACCCTATTATTCCATTATTAAGCTCCCTATCTATATCCTTACCTTATATTTAAACCCTTTCTAATCCCCTTAGAAGGATAGCCGGTTTAATTTTTCTATAATACCTCTAAAAAGAAAACTAACGCCTATACCTAATGGTAATATACTAACAATATAACTGCCAAACGCCTTAGGATCTAGTGCAGACGAAACTACTAGAAATACACTAGTAGAATTTAAGCTACCTTCCAAACCTTAAAATAATTAGCCACCTATAAATACTAGAGACTAATTTAACTTATATACCTAGTGTTACAGACGCTTTAAGTACGATGTTATGACTACTTAGAAAAGAGACAGAAGAAGCTAGTTGGTTAATAAGAGCACGGTTTAAGATAGAACTGGTAGAACCGTATAACAAGGAATGGTAAACAAGGTTATGTAGTATGATCTATATAATCTGTATAATCTATATAATCTACAACAGAGCAGACAGAGCAGACAGAGCAGACAGAGTAGACAGAGCAACGACTTTCTTAGGAGTATGGATGTGTATTTAAAGAACTATAGTCCCTACCTAGATAGTTTCTTTCTTGTAGTGAATCTTAGAATATAATTAGAGTTAATCTATTAGGTAACCACTCTACCAGTTATACTTTGTTACTATTATATTATTAACTTCCTGTTTATCTATATACCCGGCCCAATAATAAGTCCACTGTAGTTCCTGCTACAAGGCTTCGTTACACATTTACTACCAAGGTTATAGTATTAATAAAGTTAAATAATATGCTACCAAAAGCACCAGTTACAACGCCGTTAACAGCAGCTACGACCTTAGGGTCTGGAGAAGACACTAGTATAAGGGACACGGATTTGCAGCTTATTACAGTAGGTTAGTTATAAGAAATAGTTAATCGATTAATAGATAATAATTAAATACTTAAAGATTGAATTAATAGAATTAGAGCAGCTAAGGTTAAGTTACCATTAATTAAGCAATTCTTAGGGAGAAGTTAAAGCTTAAAGGGTTCCTTACGCAAATGCACTTTAAGGTTATACAAGAAGGAGTAAAGTTGGTAATACCTATAAACCAAGTAGCATATACAGGACTGTTCTTAACCGGAAGAGCACTTAAGTAGTTTAAACCTTACCTTACCAAGGTCTAGGCAAATGGAATAACAACTACTAACTAAAAAGTACGGTTTATGTTTACTAGTTGGAACGGGTTTACAGAAAGGTTAATACAGATATTTAGAGACCTAGAGGTAATAACTACAGTGGAACAAAAGCTACAGAACCTAGTATAATGTACTTTAGTAACTAAGTACATAACGCAGTTTTAGACACTTGTAATATAGGTTAAGTGGAATAATAAGGCGCTTATGGCATAGTATAAATAGGGACTTAAGGTTAAAGTCTAAGACGTAATTATCCTAATAGAAGATACGGAAACTCTAAGGGAGTTAATTAATCAGTTAATAAAGATTAATAATAGGATCTATTAGAGGGAACAAGCTAAGAAAGGGTAAGATAGAGTTCTATAGTTATATAAGGCGCAGAGTACGCATTGGCAGACACAGAGTTAAAAACTATAGAATGGTAGGCCAGAGCCAATAGACTTAAGCGGCACTAAAGAATCTAAAAGATGGAATAAGAAACTATAGAAACCTAGAGGTTAAGGATTAAGTAATTATAGGACCAAAGAGTAGAGGCTAAACCAGGAATCTTAGCAGTAGAAGACGTTTAGGTAGACTCCATAACAAAAAAAATAGTTTAAAAAAGGAGCTTGCATAAATTATAGAAAATAGGGTTATTTCGCCAGAGACTATAGAGGTGGTTAGAGTAACTACGTGGTAAAAGGCACTAGGTCGTTAGAGTATAATAATATAGATATAAGTATATTACGCGGGACCAAGAAGTGTTTAATTAAACACTTTACGTTTTGTTATAATAACGCATACCAAATTTATAAAAATGCTAAGTACGGCGCAAGCTATTGGCCATAAGAGCCAGAGTTAAGAGAACTTAGAGGAACTAGAGAGTTAGATAAAGAATAAGATTAACTCTATAAGCTAGATTAAGATATTACAGCAATATATGGATAAAGATTAGCAACATTAACAATAGAGTTAGAGTGCTTATTAATTAATAGCAATAAGGAAGAAAAAGGGACTAACTAGGAGTTGTCACGAAATTCGTATAGAGGGGTTCATTAATGCAATGGGTTAATTGATTGATGATCTTGACTTAATTATTAATTAATGTCGATGTTCGTTAACCTAGGGCCCCTGGGGCTCTGAAGAGATTTATAATACACGTGCCCCGTGCACGTGTCCCACGCCTTAGAGAATATAGATTATCTAACACACCCCCTTAGCTTTAAGCTCTTTAAGGTCAAAGCTAACCACCTTCTCGTGCCCGTCAATGCGTCAATTAAACTATAATCTTATCTGAATCCTTCCTTCTCGCCCTAACCTTCTCCCTTAGGTCCTCTAGTTGCTTCTCCTCATCCAGCCGCTCCTTAATATCCACCATTCCAATTATATTAACGAAGCTTTGAAACCTCTACTTGGGCAAGGCCTTTATAAGTCCATCAGCAATTATCTCCTTTGTCACTATCTATTGAAATTATACTCGTCTCATTGTCCTAACGTAGCTAGTGTTAATAGATATCAACGTGTTGGAGCTTCGTAATCAGCTTTACCGTGTCTTCTATAATCAGTTAGAGCGTCTGGGTGTTGTCGCATTTAATAATTAAGGGCTTGTTTAGTTGCTTTAAATATCCTACTAGTAAAGATAGCTTCTTTTGCTGTCTAAGATAGGGCTAACAACTCGGCTTCTATGCTCGATATAGTCACCGTATCCTGCTTATTTGCTCTCTATATAATCGGTTCTCTACCATCTCTTCCATCGTCTCGTCCTTTATCGCGTATTCCTTTGTCTTTCCTTTTGCCGTTCATTCCTTCCTCATCTCCTCTATAGTAGATTGCTCTGCTCCTCGCGCCATACAGGTACTAGAATACTCTAACATAGCATCATAGAAGCTGCTTCTCTTGGTAGGGATATAGGACGGACTAGTAGGTCTATATTAGGGGACGGACGCGTTAGACGGATCGATCGGTAATCAATAGGGAGGAGTTTAGATTCTGCTATAGGAGTGTCCGGAAGACGCCCTATAAGATCTGTCTTATACTTATTAGCTATCTTCTTAATATAGGCTTCCTAGGATAGCCACAGGAGCCTCTAGCTATAATTACGTAGCACATAGATTTCTAGGAGCTATTTTGGCTCGCCAAGGGTACTTATCTGGTATTCCTTACTTAGCTCCTTAATTGCTTCTTAAGCTTTCTTTTTATCTGTCTTTTGTAGCAGAAGACAATGTCATTAACCGACGACTTTATTGAGATCGTAATGGACAAACGCGTTAACTGTATCTGTGTATCATCTCTAGGTCGAATTTCGCGGTGATCGCCATAAGGATCTAGTAGGTTGTACTCGCCAATACAGTAGCTCTTATAGGTAAGTCTTATTAAGCTAAGGATCTACTGTCCCTTTGCGTGCTTTTTTAATGATTATACCCCCTGAGCGTTCGGCGGTACCGTTCTAAGCTTAGGTGTGTAGCGCCGAAGGCTTAAATGTAACCCCTTGGCGCTTCCTTGAGGTCAGTCCAGTTAGGAGGTTGAGATAGGGTTTATTAATATTCTGATTTGAGAACCTTTGTGAGACCTTATAGGTCCTGGATAACCTAGACGTAGATACTGTAGTTGTGCATCACCTTTCGCATCTGGATGAATGTCTCTTGACAATGCTCTGCGCTTCCGTTACGGCGTAGCAGTTAGCTTGTATTAAACGCTGATAGACTTCCTAGTCGGACATATTTAATAGTCTGTTGTCTATAACGTTCTTCCATTTAACATAGGATTGTGTTATCCTTTATTGTCCTAGTAGTACCCTTGTTTTTGAAGTAGACAGAACGACACTAGGTTTGTGTTAAAGTCTGTATAAAAGGCAACGTCCTTAAGATATAGGACTTCCTTACTTTTGTCTTGTCGTTATTAAGCTTCGTCTTCTTATTTACGTTTGATTTTAGTAACTAGATTAGTAAGATTCTTGTTCTATTCTACCTTCCTTAGTGCCTTTTTAATATAAGCATCTCTAATTGTGACTTCTATAGGTCTCTTATCTTTAAATAAATACTAATAGTCCTAAATAAAGTGTCCTTGTATTCCGCACGCTAGGCACTTAGGTGTTGGCTTTTTATAGGACGTCTCCTTATCTACTAGTGTCCTGGCTCTCTTTAAGCGGCTCTTGCGTACTAAGGCCTTTCCTCTTTATGAACCTTTAGTAGTATTAGAGTGATCCTTAATAGCTTGCTCTGCGAAGTCTGTGTTAAAGGTACTCCCTCTTATAGTAGCATTGGCTTACTCTAAGGGTCTTCTAAGTCCTTCTTGCAGCTCCTTTACTACTTTGCGGTATTTGGAAGATCTTAACTTCTATAGGTTATTTGACTCGGTAGTATATTTCATATAGTAGGTATTGCTGAAAGGTTAAATAATATCTGCTAAATCTTAAAGCCAGATTCTATTGGACATTTAAGGGATCTTATACTTCTCTTCTAGGGCTATTATGTTCCTATTAATCTAACCACTAATTTAATTTTGATAAGTGTTTGAACCCCTTAAGGGCTTCTGTATACTAGTGTTATACCTTCTTCTTAATAAACGATGAGGTAGGTTCTATGTTCTCTTTTAGCCAGAATAGCTATTCTTTAATAGTTAAGGAAGGGTTAAGCAGTAGCTTCTTTTGGGTTAATACTATAGATGTAATCTAGGTATAGATCTGTTAAAGATAATCTTCCTATTTTAGGAAATACTTTATGTCCTAGTTATAGTATCGTCTGCTATTCTTGTACGCTCTCTGTTGATTTATCGAGAGCTATATATATAAGGTTGCATTCTTGTTAAAATCTGTGACCTTTAGATAAGGTGGTTTTTTAAGTAGACCTTCTTAAGGTGCTTCTGTGGCTGGGTTAATATGGGCCCAAATTTACTAATTTATAATGGCTCGGAGTTGCTATAGCCATTATTCCCAGTCTTCTGGCTTATTGAGGATGATTGTAGTTAACGAACTTAACGTTAGTGGAGTCATTTTAACTGATAGGCAAAGGAGGAATTGAGATGGTATTTTGTTGTTAGGATCGTCCTTGTTGTTAGGATCGTCCTTGTCATCAGAATCGTCCTTTGACGATTGAGGTGGAATCTCGTGGAATCTCGTGGAATCTCGTCCTGTGACAATTGAGGTAGGATTTCTGTTAGAGTCTGCGTCTTGATGATGAGGTAGAATTTCTTCAAACGATTGAGTAATAGCTGAATAGCTTCTTGAGTTGGCGGACCGGGCTCATAACTGACACGAAATTCGTGTAGAGGGGTTCATTGATGCAATGGGTTGATTGATTGATGATCTTGACTTGATTGTTGATTGATGTCGATGTTCGTTGACCTAGGGCCCCTGGGGCTCTGAAGAGATTTACAATGCATGTGCCCCGTGCACGTGTCCCACGCCTTAGAGAATACAGATTATCTAACAGGAGTACCTAAACCTTAATAACGTAATAGAAGCAGAGATTAAGACTACTATAGAACGTAGTTTAGTAACGGGCATTATAACACCGTTAGATACGGCATCTATTGCTTTATAAGATGGAAGAAGTAATATCTAAAGATAATTAAGCAAGCAGATAACTGCTAGTGCTAGCTTACCACTTAATAAAGGCAAAAGGCTAAAGGCTTAAGATTCTTAGGAAGAGATATAAGACTCTTAAAACTCTTAAAACAAGATAAGATATACCTAAGAACCTATAACGGACGACAACTAATGGAAAAGGGTAGCAGCTTAGTTTAGTAGCAAACAAATAAGCTTAGGACAAAAATTCCTAGGGAGCTAAGATTTTAAAGAATAAATAAGGTCTATAACAGAGAGACATAGCGTCTAACCTATAAGTTAAAAGATCAACACAACAATTAAAAAGTAAGATAACTTTAAAGATCCAACTGCAAGACGCAAAAAACAAGAAAGTATAAATAAGTTTAGGTAACGGATTATTATATAATAAGAATAGAAGCTAGATTAGAGATTAGCTATACTAAAATATATAAGGGACAGAGCACCCGTATAAACAGTTATAAATAGGCTAAGGGTAGGAACGCTAAGAGCTAAGTGGTTAAATAAACTGGAATAAGAAGAGGATCTAGGGATTCTAACCAAATTCGCAGAACAACACACCAAAGGTTATAACAATATAGTAATAAAAAGATATTTCCTTATAGATAGATTGTATACACTTACCAAGCTATATTACAAGTAGTATAAGCAACGCGGAAATAATAAGTAGGAAGGCTTTTATATATAGTTAGATAAGAAAGTTATACTAGACTAAGCACTATCTAAGAAGCAGATAAGTTACATTAAAGGGGCATTAGTTATAATGTTAAAGAACCTAGAGGAACAAGCTATAGACTAAAGAGAGATAATATAGGTATTGGTACTAGCAAACAATATAGTAGTATTTAGATTAACGCGGAAAAGGTTTAAACTTAGGGATAAAGACAAGCTAAGAGTTAACCCAAAGCACCCAGCGTATTATATATTGGCGTGGATCGCATATATAAATAATATGTATAATATGCATAGGACACCTAAGGATAAACATCACAAGTATCTAATAAGGATATATTGGATAACAGACAAGAAGTAGTATAGAGACGCTAAGTATATATATAGATAGCACCTAGTAGAAGTTTAGGAGTTAGGCAACTTAATACTTTAGCCAGGAAGGTTTCTTACGGAAGAATACCTAAAGGGACAATAGTAGTAGGAGTACCCAGAGAATACTTATCCATAGCACGTAAAGGAAAAGAAGTAAATAAAGTATTGGTTAAAGGTGGACTAAGTATAGTTAAAGAACAATAGTTAATAGTCGGGAAAAGGCGAGGCCTATAGAACTAGAGGGAGCTAGTAGTAGAGCCTTAGACCCTTAAAGGAATTGCAGGGAAACACCTAAATTTATAAGTATATTAGCAAAATTAAAAGTTCAAAGCGTTAGTGGACAATAGAGCAATAAGGAACTATATATTACTAGCAGCAGTAAAAAGAATAGGGTTATTATATAGGTAGAAGGAACATCTATACCTATTAATAACAATTTTAGGAGATCTAATAGCCTATAGAGAAGGCATTATTAATCTTAAAACAGGACTTATTTAATTAACTATTAAAGGGAGACAAGTTAAAATGTCTTTTAATATCCTATTATTAGGAAAGGACAAGGCGATATTAGGAATACCTTAGTTATAGGAATACAATTTAAAGATTAATTAGGTTATAGGTTAGGTTAATATTAAAGATATATAACAACGCAAGATATAATAGCAAACTAAGTTAGTATAGTACTAAGTTAGAGCGACGTATAAAGAGACTAAGCGAGGCTTAAGTTATATACCAAAGAGATACCACAAGTATGGCAAAAGGTTATAGAGCCTAGAAAGTAAAAAGCTATTAGAGCATACAGCATAGAACTATAAAATAGAATTAGAACTAGGAACAAGTCTAAGGTTTTTTCTAATCTATAAGTTTACTAAAACCGAGTTAGTAGCGCTTAAGGAGTTTGTCCAGGAGAACTTATGGAAGGGATATATTAGACCATCGCAGTTATTAGCAGGATATCTAGTACTGTTTATCCCAAAGAAAAATAGAAAACTTAGGATGTGCATTAACTACAAATAGTTAAACAGCATTACCAGAAAGGATAGATATTCTTTACCCTTAATTAGCGAAATCCAGGATAGAATAGGCAATACGCAAATCTTTATAAAGATAGATCTAAGATAGGCGTACCATTAGATTAGAATTAAGGAAGGAGATAAATAAAAGACAGCCTTTAGGTTAAAGGAAGAACTATTTAAGCCATTAGTTATACAGTTCGGACTTATAAATATACCAGTAACGTTTCAGAAACGAATTAATAGTATATTAGCAGAACACCTTAATAAGTTTATTATAGCATACCTTAATAACATTATTATCTACTTAAAGAGTAAGGAAGAACATAGAGAACACATTAAGTGGGTCTTAAAAAGACTATAGGAAGAAAAGATGCTAGTAGTAATTAAGAAATGCAAGTTCTTTATTAGGAAAACCAATTTCGTCGGATTTATTATTAAGCCAAAAAAGATTAGTATAGATCTAAAGAAAATAGAAGCTATAGTAAGTTAGTAAGAACTAGAGAACGTTATATAGTTAAGATTGTTCCTAGGATTCTGTAACTACTACAAAAGGTTTATAGTATAATGGTCGAAAAGTATTAAGCCAGTTATAAGACTTACAAAAAAGGAGGAACTATGGATATAGGAAGACAAGTAAAAGAGATTATTTAAGAAACTTAAGGAGTTATTTACCTAAGATCCAATCCTTAAAATCTACTAACCAAAGTTAGACACGATTATGGAAATAAATGCATTAGACTTTGCACTAGGAGCATACTTATTATAAAAGCACTAGGACGCATAGCATCCAATAGCGTACTATAGTTAAAAGATAACACTACTAGAACTAAACTATGACATTTACAACAAGAAGTTGTTAGGTATAGTTATAGCACTTAAAAAGTAGAGAGCATTCTTATAAGGCATAGAAAAACCGTTTATAGTTAAGACGGACTATAAGAACCTAGTGGGATTCCTAATAAGGAACTTAATTAAAGACAAGTTAGATGGGCAGAGATACTTATAGAATATCACTTTAAAATTTAGCATACTAAGGGTACTAAAAACGCAAGAGCAGATGCACTTAGCAGGAAGGCAGAGTTGCAAAACGATAAAAAACCGTTAGGCGCAATACTACGCAAAGATAAAGATGGATTGATTAGGTACAATTATCCAAAAATTATAGCAACTAGAGAAGAAAGTCAGACCTATAAGACACTAGAGAGTATATAGTCACAAAGGATTTAAGAAGCATTGAGTAAGGATCTAGACTTATAGTAATACAAAAACCAAGAAGCTATATACGTACTAAAGGAAATCGCAGAAGAGTTTATAAAAGAATTCCACAAGGAAATAACTTAAGGACACAACGGAGTTACAGGCTTAGTATTAAGACTTTAAGAGAAGTACATTATTTAAGAAATCTGGGGACTAGCGAGATAAGTTATAAAGGAATATCTAGATTGCTAAAGGAATAAACGAACAAGGCATAAGCCGTATAAAGGGCTACAACCTATCAAAACACCAGAAAGACCATAGGAGGTCATATTATAGAATTTTATTATAAAGTTGCCAAAGTTAAAAGATCCTATTACCGGACAAGATTATAATGTAATTTTAGTAATAGTAAACAAGCTAATAAAGTGGGGATACTTTATAGCATATATAGAGGAAATATTAGCGGAGGATATAGCTAGAATCTACATTAAGGAAGTATTTATAAGACACGGAGCACTAACTAAGGTTATATTAAATAGAGATCTAAGATTTATAGCAGCATTTTAAAAGGTATTCTTAGCAGAATAAGGGGTTTAAGTAGCAACGTTAACTATATATTACCCATAGACAGATGGTTAAACAGAAAGACTAAACTAGACACTAGAATAGTATCTAAGGCATTATATTAATTATGCACAAAATAATTAGGTATCGTTATTACTACTTATATAATTTGCGTATAATATAACACCATAGAAAGGGATAGGCACATTACCTTTCAAGGCGAACTATGGGTATGAGCTAAGAATATTATTATTGCCATAATAAGCAAAGAAAACGAGTAGCACAGTAAAAGAGAGAATAGAGACATTAATAAGTCTTTATAATTACCTTAAAGAAACAGCTAAACTAGTACAAGAGAGAATAAAAAGGTACTATAATACTAAGAGATCTAAGGGACCAGATCTTAAGGAGGGAGATAAAGTATAGCTACTACACAAAATTTTTAAGAGTTAACAACTAAGTAAAAAGTTAGACCATGTTAGACTAGGACCATTTACAGTTAAAGTAAAGATCTTAGAAGTTAGGTATAGACTTAACTTACTAGAGAAAATGAAAATCTACCCTATATAGCACGTTGCAATGCTAGAGTTAGTATATAGGAATATTAAGCCACCAGTTTACAAGGCAAATATATATAAAGAATAAAAAGAGAACAAATAGAAAGTTTTAAAAATTGTTAGTTATAAGAACGTTAATAATAAAATATAGTATAAAATAAAGTGGATAGGCTATAAAGAGACTACCTAGGAACTACTAGCTAATTTAAGAAACGCTATAAGAAAGGTACAAGAGTATTAAAAAAGAAAGGGTTAAGCAGTATTAATAAAGAAAGATTACTAAAGAATAAGTTACCTAAGGGGGACCTAAGAGGAGCAGCTACTGAGGTACTTAGAGTTGTTTTCCTCTCTATTAGAAGAAAATCTATTCTTTTATCGCTAAGTTCCTAAAGGCCTTATTCCACAAGTTTCCACTCCTTAGAGCGAACCTTTTTACGCACCTTCTTAAGACGGATTAACCGAGTGGACGCAGCTAGACGAAAGTCAAGAGCACGCTATTAAGCATCAGCAGCCTCTCTTTTAGTGTTATAAGAATAACAAAGTTTAGCCAAAGCAACTAAGAGCTTGTTATTAAGTTTTGCAGTGGTAGATTAAACCTAGGACCCTAGTAGCAATTAACAAGGGTACTTAAAGGCTATTAAGAGTAATAAAACGCGTATACTTAGCGTTAGAAATAGAGCGAACGTTATAGGACAATTAAATATTCGCTTTAGTACACTCCAAGTATAAAGAGGGTTGCTGAGATAAGGGGCTCGCTAACGCAATGTAAGTTAACCCCTCTTTGGCATAACAAGAATATAAAGACGGTATTATCTCACCCAGAGATAGTATTGCAGCAACGGTATAAGACCGGCGAGCTATAGAAGAAGAAGAAGATGCTTTAGGTATAATAAGCAACAATATTAACCAAATTAATTAAACGGATATTACACCTCTAGTAGGCAACTTGGAGATATTAGGAATCTTCAAAGATAAAGATAAAGAGGAGGGAGATAGTATTACAGACGCTTTAAGTACAATATTATAACTACTTAGAGAAGAGACAGAAGAAGCTAGTTGGTTAATAAAAGCACGGTCTAGAATGGAACCGGTGGAACCATATAACAAGGAATGGTAAACGAGGTTATATGGTGTGATCTATATAATCTATATAATCTGTGTAATCTGCAATAAAGTAGACAGAGCAGATAGAGCAGATAGAGCAACGACTTTCTTAGGAGTATGGATGTGTATTTAAAGGACCATAGTCCCTACCTAGATAGTTCCTTCCTTATAGTAAATATTAGAATACAATTAGAGTTAATCTGTTAGGCAACCACTCCACCAGTTATACTTTATTACTGTTATATTATTAACTTCCTGTTTACCTATATACCTAGCCTAATAACAAGTCCACCGTAGTTCCTGCTACAAGGGTTCGTTACACCTAGGCTTAATAGGAGCTTAGCAAGATTACTAGCGTTTTACCAAATACTGCTAATATAAAGAAGCTAGATAAGCTGGCTAAGAAAATAGCCAACTTACAAAGTATTATTAATTTAATAAAGCCCTCCTATTGCCTCTCTAGTAAAGAGTACAAGTTACATAGCAAACGCATACGTTAAATAAATCTCAACGCCCTAGTTAAGAAGTTACCACCTAATATTAGCAGTACTACTTAACAGCATTTTAACCACTAGATCGCCGTAGTTAAGAACCGATTTAAGGTTAATAACGCTAACTATAACTATAAGTAATGCACGCGATGGGCTATTAAAGGTCTTGTAAAAGAGAAGACAATTACCCAACTAGTTTATTGCCGGCTAGGTACTAAAGATAAAGGTCCTTTACTATAGGATAAGTTTAAGACTATAGTCTAAGACTAGATTAGGAACCCTATAGTAAGACGCTTTAATAACGCTACTAGACTAATAATAACGGCCTAAGAAAAGAAGACTTTTGGAGCTCTTGCTGCACCCGGCCCAAAAAGACCAAACCAACCAAAAGAACCCTGAAAAACACCCTGATAATCCCCTGAGATGCATGCATTACAGGGGAGGCACAGGTGGAACGACGGTGGTACGCAGTTGCGTGCGACCGCCAGACCTATACCCAACAATGGCCCCCCACAACAATAACAAGGACGGGCGAATACCATACCAGAAAGCGGAAATACCCCAATTAAGAAGGCATCTGACAAAATATAAAGCCTATTAGACGCGTCTAGTATCCGGAACTGTGGGGGAGCATTTATTAGCTATTACGAACTAATGCAGCTAGTAGAATGGCTCCAGTCCAGCGAACCTTAGGCGCCCCTCTAGTAAACCCTTAATTAAATCCTCCAACGGCTAAACAAAATTGAAGATAAATAAAACCCCCCCCTATAGGCGAACCGCACCTGGGCCGCCGTAGCTGCGCTTCTATAGTATAGGGAACCTACCCCCCTAAAAACAACAACCGGGTATATAATCATAATACGACCAAATATAGAAAAGGCAGAGGAACTTAGGGGACAATCAGAAACAGAAGTTCTTATAGAGATTTGTAAGGAGGTCTACGACGCCATCGCAGTCCAACACCTTAGGAGTGGAGACATTAGAGTCACCCTAAAGGACTAATAGGCAAAGGAACGGGCCATAAGGGTAGGGGACAGGCTAGGAGAGCGTATTGGCATAAAAGTGCTTTATGAAGATTACCTAGTTGAAGTCCTGTCGGTTCCCATAAGCCTTAGGGTAGAAAGGGGACACTAGGCGGACAATACAGCAACTATATAGGAGATAGTAAAATAAACGGAACGCCTTATACTAGGACTTATAATTACCCGGATCCAATAGCTTTGATAGGAAAATACAAACTAAGTATATAATAAGAACAATGAGAGGATATAAGGGGCGCTAGAGACTTGCTAGGGAGACAATAGACAAACGCATGGCTCCCTTATTGTCAGCGTATATACACTAGGAATGTAAAAACTCCTTATCTAAAAAGGAATAATTATAAATGGCCTTATATATAATACAAGGCTCTACAACCACAGACTACGCCTAGAATGATGTTATTGCTATATATAATAGGGATACACCCAATCCACATGCGCAGCACAGGTATGCTGCGGCCACTGTGTAGGCCCCTATAATATAAGATAATGTACAAATTAAGACCAAATAAAATGCGCGAACTGTTACCGAAGCACACATAAGGTGTAGGAGAGAGAAGACTGTATTAAATACAGAAGATGGAAGGAAAGGGCTTAATAGCTGCGGGAACAACTGCACACTAGGTTATATAAATAGAAATAACAGGCGATAAGCTAGGGGGATGTAGGTGTCTTCCTAGTGTTTCCTACCTTTAATACTGGGGGGCTAAGCCAGCTATCCCAAGCCTTAATGGGCCAAAAGTGACGCTGTGCGATATTACTAGACCGAATAGGGACATAAGGGACATATAGGACATAAGGGAGAGGACGCCCAGTAGGAAGACCCCTATAGACGGCTACAGTAAGTTTAAGGCCGGGACAATTAAGAATTAGATTTAACGCGGTAAACATAATACACGCAGCTGGCTTATAAGGGGCATATAGCCAACCGGCGAGAACGGGGGAAGAACTGGAGGCAATAATAGACTTAGATTTAGAAAGGCTAGTAGGAACACAAGACATAGGAATGGAAAGCTCTATATAAAATAAGTAATGGCCAGGGAGCAAACACAGGAGATGGAAGTTCTGAACATTTTAGAGAAAGTGGAAACGGAAGAAGCAAGGAGTGAAGGAGAGGCGAAGGACCCCCGCTAGGGGTCCGCCACTTAACCATTATATAGTATAACTGTGGTAATACGAACCACCGTCTAGTAAGGCCCCTACTAGACAGTTTAGACCTAGAGAAATACTATATTCTTACTATATAAGAGCCGTACTATAATACCTACACACAATTGATATACTGCCCCTAAGGATTCTAGCTCCTGTATGAACCAAAAGCAGCCATACGCGTATGCTTTATAATTAGTAAAAATATCAGCCTTGCCTTATGGTTATGGCAGGCAGTTAACCCAGATATTGCAGTTATAACCATCTAGATATACAGGGGACTAGTATAAATTATTAATGTCTATAACCCTAGGGTCGAAGGGGTAGCATAGACAGAGAATATTATATCTGTAATAAGCTTGCTAGAAACTGAATATGCGGAGTCTATTCTACTAGGAGACATAAACCTCTACTACCCATGGTGGGGGGGCATCTATATTGCTGCCGATTAATAGGTAGAGTGCCTACTAAGAGCTATAGATAATGGGGGCCTTAAGCTAGCTACCCCCCCAGGTGTAATTATATGGCAATGGGGCACCGCCAAAAGTATAATTGACCTTACGATTATGGACGAAAACCTATACCAGAGACTCGAAAGGTGCTCCCCTAAAGAAGAATGGGTACTTACCTTAGACTATATCCCTATCTAGATATAACTAGATCTGGACATTAAGGCGCAACTAAATGGCAAAAGATACGCAATAAGGAAGCTTAACGTAGATAGCTTCCTTAATATAATTAAACAATAACTTTAAGACCTAGAAGAAATCCACCCAATACTAAACAAGTAAGGCTTATTGGCTACCCCTAAGGAAATTAATTAAAGACTAGAAAGGATCTAGGCAGCAATTAAAAGTGGGCTAAAAGAGCACTGCCCAGTTTCAAAACTAGGCCCCTATGCGCGATACGCATGGTCCGTATAGTGCGCGGCCCTTGTAGCCGGCCAACGATGAGCAAGGAGGAAATACACAAGCAGCCATAATTCTAAGGACGAGAGATAATATAAAGACATAAGAAACTAGCTAAAGAATACCCTAAGAAAAGAAGTAAGGAATAATTGGAGATGGTTTATAAACGAATACACTACTAATCTGAGTCTCCCCTATAACAAGGGCCTTTGGACTATAGCGAAATGGGTAAAGAAAAAGGCGGGACGCCTAGTAGAAGATCTATACCTACCACCCTTATAAAGAGCAGGCGAACCACAGGCCATAAGTAACAATGATAAGAAGGTAAAGATCCTTACAGAAAGATTTTTCCCTTAACTGGCTCTAGCAGACCTTAGCGATATTACTAGTAAAACACCAGTGACTCGCCTAAGGGTTGACAGCGACATAACAACTAAAGAAATGGCCAAAACTATTAGCCGCCTTTTAAACAACACAGTACTAGGACTAGATAGGATCTTAAATAAAGCCCTAAAGACCTATAGACCACTTATAGCACCTTGGCTTGCAGATGTAGCCAGAGTATACTTTGCAATAGGCTACTACCCGTGACTTAGAAGATCCATAACGACGGTTATCTTATGAAAAGAAGGTAAAGTAGACTACTTAATCCCAGGAAGCTACCGCCCTATTGCCTTAGAAAACACCCTAAGCAAGATCTTAGAAAAGGTTATAGTGGACCGCATAGTAGATATGGTAGAGGAACACGCCCTACTACCACAAAGCTAAATGGGGGCAAGAAAGAATCGCTTAACGCTATTAGCACTTACACTACTCGCTACTACCATTAAAACTATATGGGCTATGCGAAAGGACTTTATAGTATTAATGCTTAGCCTAGATATTAGCGGCGCCTATAATAATATACCCCATGAGCGTCTCCTATACATCCTTAGGGCAAAGGGCTTCCCAGAATAGATTATTTAGTTTATTTAAGGATTTATAGGCCAGAAAGAAACGTTACTGGTCTTTAGTGGATACCAGAGCCCCCCTATCGCAGTTGTAATAGGAATACTATAAGGATTACCTCTATCGCCTATACTCTTTCTCTTCTTTGTAAGCAACCTGCTTGATACCTTTAAGGAAGGGGCGACCTAGGGGATAGGCTTTGTTAATAATACAAACCTAATTATATATAGGCCAACAGCCGCAGAGAACTATAGGACACTAGAGAAAGCCTATAATACCTATATAGAATGGGCAAGATGATATGGAGTCTAATTCTTACTAGAGAAATACCAGCTAATCTATTTTATAAGAAAACGTAACTAATCTGTAGATCTTTAGCATATAATCTATATTTAAGGCTTTGGGGGTCAACCAGTTCAAGGCCTAAGGGTATTAGGAGTGTGGGTAGACAGCAAGCTCCGGTAGAGCGCATATACGGCGCAAGCGGCCTATAAGGGCCAAGTATAGTATATCGCCATGTCCAGGATCGTTAATTCTATATAGGGTCCATACTTCCAGAGGTTACGCCTACTATATATAGCAGTTGTCCGGCCAACCATAACGTATAGATCTAGCATTTGGGCCACTGGAGAAACCAAGAAAGGCCCCCCTAAATCACTCCTTAAACCACTCTAAAAGGTCCAAATAGCCTGCCTTAGGAGTATAACAGGCGGGTATAAGCGAACGGCCATAGCACTGCTTAAGAAGGAAGCCAATATTCCCCCCCTATAACTATATATTGAAGCCGATGCAATGCAAAGGGTGTAAAAGGAACGTAACTCTAACGTTATAAAGTATATCAAGACACGCCTAAACAAACTATAGAGGGACCCTAGGGTGCCCTATAGGAGAAGGAACCAATAACCCTAAAGTAGGGAAGATATATTAGGAAAACAGGTAGAGAAAGCAGAAGAAGAATAGTGCGGCGCTAGGGCCCAGGCCTATATAGAGGAGGAAGGGAGACGCGTAAGAGGCCAGCAAAGATAATAGCAAGGGAGAGAAAGGAGCCAAAGTAGAGCACAAAAGAGTACTGGAAAACCATCTACCGCAACATAATACTGGTTGGACCGACGCTGGAGAGACAAATGGGAGTTAAAGGTACAGAGGTAGACTTAGGTAAGGGGAACCTAAGCCATAGCATGGGTAATGCTATGGGGGGTAAATACCCAAGGGCTCCAAGAGGGCCTAACAAAGGCAGAAAATACAATGGCAACACTCTTAAGGACAGGAATAATAGGACTAAAAGATTGGCTTTACTAGGTAGGTGTCCTAGTAGGTAGCCTAAGGTGCGAATATAGCTGGCTAAGACAGACACCAAAACACATAATACTGTTATGCCCCTTACGCACCGGCTGAGAAGCAATACTCTCAGCAGCTAGTATAGAAAACTATAATACACTGCTCTTAATATAGAAAGGCCTCAAGGCGGCTACCCAGTGGCTTATTAGCTAAAATGTGCTAGACCAGTTCTGGGTTGCAAAGGAAATAGTAATAGAAAGCAAAGGGGCGAGTAACAGGCGCCCCCTAATAACTCTACAGGAGTAGAGTACAGTGTGTAATACTAGCGCGTCCGTAGGTTTGTTACGGCAGCAGTAGTTCCCAAGGAGGTCAAAAAGTAAGGTAGTAGAGCACCACTGGTGACTCGTAGGCGACTTATAAGCGAGCCCTAAAAGGTAGGGAGACGGATTACAGGGTTTTCTTAAATAGAGTTTTCTCCCTATATGTATATAAGGAGTAGTCCGCGTGGGCCCAACAGGGATCCGAATCGGACGTTAAGCAATGAATAATAATAATAATAATAACGCTACTATATACTATATGGCTGTTATAAAAAAGAACTAGAGGTTTAACATTTTCCTAACCTATATATATAGCTTAAAGGACCTCTTCTTATATACCCCTTTTATTAATCTTAAGTAATAGGTAGACTTTTAGTTCTTATATCTTCCAGCCTATATATAAGTAGAGCTCTTCCGCTAGAACTTTACCTAATAGGTAAAAACCGCTCAGGACCTCTTTAATAAAATCCGCTATATAGAGTAATTGCTTAATACTATAAAGCTCGCGGAAGATCGCGTAAGTAGCAGTAGCAAATTATCGCGTATAAAGCGCGGTCGCAGTATAGGCTCCGTAGAGTTAGGTTTAGAAAATAGAACCTAAAAAGGGCGACGCTTTAAGTAAACTCTTAAGGAGAATACTTAAAAGCCAGATAGCTTAGGGGATCCCCTAGACGCCAGTACTATATACGCAAGTTAAAGGACCGCAGGTGGCTACTGCAAGGAATAACGTATTCGGTAAGTAAGCTGGCCATGTAAGTAAGCTAGCCACCTCAAAACCCTACTAAAAATTAGAAAATTTATACCTTAATATCTTAACAACCACTTAATAATAAATTCTAATAATTTAGATTTAGACTTTTATATACACTTTACAGCTTCTATTAAAGTTGCATAGTAATTGGTTTAGTGGTTTTTAAAATATAGCAATTTGGCTTTATTTTAGCCCCCAAATTATAATATTTTAAAAACCATTAAACTAATTACTATGCAACTTTAATAGAAGCTGCAATGCGCATATAAAAGTCCAAATTTAAATTATTAAAATTTATTATTAAGTGGTTGCTAAGATATTAAAGTATGAATTTCTAATTTTTGGTGGGGTTTTGAGGTGGCCAGCTTACTTGCGTGGCCAGCTTACTTACCGAATACGTTACTAGAAGCAGGTTAATAAAAAGTTAGCCCGGCCTTTAGAAAACCTAAAGCCCTAATAGCGTATCTCTCTTAACTATAACTAGGGCCTAATATAGAGGGAGAGAAGAAACGCATTATAGTATACGTTGCGATAGATACGCCCTAGGGTAAAGTCCGCCTATATTACTTATATAATAATAGGTGCTAAATTAACCTTATTAATTAAGACATTATCTATAGGTTTAGCCTAACTATACGCTACGCGCTACGTTTATATAAACCTATTATATGTTTCCTTAATAGCAACCAGATAACAATTTAGGACGCTTATAATCTAACAATTACCACTAGTAACTCCTAAGGTACCCCTTGCACGATTAGCCCCAGGCCTTTTAAGGTAGCTTATTTAATAGTTATAATATAATTCTTAAATAGGATTAGCTCGCGGAAGTAGATTTATTAATTAGCTTTTATTCTAGACAATTTATCTAGGGTATTTCGGACCCTAAACGCCTCTAGGTAGTTACCCTTAATACACTCCTAGTAGACATTAAGGCTAGCAAAATAGTCTATTCGCTATAGTTAGAAAACTCCTTTTTTACCCCAGTTATAAACATAATAGAGAACCTATTATTACTAGCAGCGAGTACCTATAGAGACTATCTAGTACTAGCGCAGATTACCTATACTTAAGGGGGAGGTAATTAAAACCCTTAAACTATTAAGTACACTATAGCAGAGCTATATACACTCTTAGTGCGAGTATACCTATAAAACATATATTAGCCGCACCCCTCTCTTTACTAGCTCCCAGAAGCATACTACCTAATAATGCCCTTTAGTCTTGCTAACGCCTCTACAACTTTCTAGAGCTATATTTAAAAGGCTTTAGGGACCCTAGTAGATACTATCTACGTAGTTTACCTAAATAACATTCTTATCTGCTTAAATAATAAGGATAAGCATGTCGTATAACAAAGCCTTATAGAAAATACTATGGTAGACTCGCTAATAGGCTAGGTGTATAGGTAAACAAGAAGTCAACAATATAATAATAACTGGTAGAGTAGTTGCCTAATAGATTAACTCTAATTATATTCTAAGATTTACTATAAGGAAAGGAACTATCTAGATAGGGACTGTGGTCCTTTAAATATATATCTATACTCCTAAGAAAGTCGTTACTCTATCTACTCTATCTGCTCTATTTACTCTATAATAGATTTTATAGATTTTATTATATAACCTAATTACCATTTCTTATTATATAGCTCTACTAGTTCCATCCTAGACTATGCCCTTATTAACTAACTAGCTTCCTCTAACTCTTCTCTAAGTAGTTATAATATTATACTTAAAGCGTCCGGAACACTATCTCCCTCCTCTTTATCTTTATCCTTTAAAGATTTCTAATATCTCTAAGTCGCCTATTAGAGGTATAATATCCGTTTAATTAATTTAGTTAATATTATTACTTATTATACCTAAAGCTTCTTCTTCTTCTACAGCTTATTAGTCTTATACCATTGCTACGATATTATCTTTAGGTAAGATAATACTGTCTCTATATTCTTATTATATAAAAAAGGGGTTAGTCTATATTACGCTAGCGAGTCCTTTTACCTAACAACCGTTCTTTTACTTAAAGTACACTAAAGCGAATATTTAATTGTCCTATAATATTTGTTCTATCTTTAATACTAAATATACACATTCTATTACTCTTAATAGTCTTTAAGTACCCTTATTAATTGCTACTAGGGTCCTAAATTTAATTTACTGCTATAAGGCTCAATAATAAGCTCTTGGTTACTCTAGCTAAACTTTATTATTCTTATAACGCTAAGAAGGAGGCTACTAATGCTTAACAACGGGCTCTTAATTCTCGTCTAGCTATATCCACTTAGTTAATCCGTCTTAAAAAGGTTTATAAAAAGGTTTATTTTAAAAAGTGGAAACTTATAGAATAAGGTTTATAGGAACTTAGTAATAAATAGGGGTGTGAGCTTACACTTACACGTGTATATACATTCGTGTATATACACGGTGTACATGTGTATTCTGGAGGCTTATACCGTGTATTGCACGGGCCATATGCTTAGTAAACAGTGTAATGAAGTAAGTCTTTCGTTTGGATGGCTCGCCTATAGTAATTACTATAAGCAGAACATCCATTTGCAACGCCGTTCATCGCACTCTTTCTTTGAGCGGTATACTCGTCTCTATTACGAGCCTTGGCATAGTGTTTTCAATCAAATCGTTTACCAAATGGCAGGCTCTACAGCCGATCTATGCCGGAAGGAGGTTGCTGTTCACAAACTCCGTGGTAAAACCCACCTAAAGGTCGTCTATATTCACTGCCAGAAGACATGGCACTTAAATAGTCGTCAGAAGGTCGTCGCCTACCTTAAAAAGTGCCAAGAACTGGATATATATAGATTCGGCGACGACGAGGACGACGACCTGGAGGACATTGAGGATTACGATATATAATATATTTGTCGACCTGAATTAGGTATCTTACTACCCCGACTCAGCTACCTACCCATTGACTCCGTTATTGACTCGGTCACCTACCCCTTATTTCCATTGCCACCCCCTACCCTCCTTGTCTTTCCTATTTCCTACACCTTTCTCATGTATATATAGAGGTCTTAGAACCACATTTAATAGACAGAGTCCTCATTCTTTTCTTACAATCGGTACACAGACTACCGATCGATAATATTATATACGCTTACACTTACACGTGTAATATTCCGACTTACATGGTGTATTCACACCCCTAGTAATAAAAGAACGTATTCTCTTTTAGCTATAAGGAAAATAGTTCTAAATACCTTAGCAGGTGTTCCTCTTAGGTCCCCTTTAAGTAACTTATTTTTTAGTAATTCTTCTTTATTAATACTACCTAACCTATTTTCTTCTAATACTCCTATACCTTTCTTATAGCATTTTTTAAATTGCTTAGTAGTTCCTAGGTTGTCTTATTATAGCCTATCTACTTTACTTTATACAATATTTTATTATTAACGTCCTTATAACTAATAATCTTTAAAACTTTCTATTTGTCCTCCTCTTGTCCTCTATATATATCTACCTTATAGACTAGTGGCTTAATATTCCTATATACTAGTTCTAGTATCGCAATATACTATATAGGGTAGATCTTTATTTTCTCTAGTAAGTTAAGTCTATATATAACTTCTAAGATCTTTATCTTAATTATAAATAGTCCTAATCTAATATAGTTTAACTTCTTACTTAGTTGTTAACTTTTAAAAATTTTATATAGTAGCTATACTTTATCTCCCTCCTTAAGATCTGGTCCCTTAGATCTCTTAGTATTATAGTACCTTTTTATCCTTTTTTATACTAATTTAGCTATACTATAAAGCTCTATATAAAGATTTATTAGATTCTTTATTCTTTACTTAGCTATACTACTCGTTTTCTTTACTTATTATAGCAATAATAATATTCTTAGCTTATATCCGTAATTCGCCTTAAAAGGTAATATGCCTATCCTTTCTTATAGTATTATATTATATATAATCTATATAACTAGTAATAATAATACCTTAAATACTATTCTAGCGTCTAGTTTAGTCTTTCTATTTAACTATCTGTCTATAGGTAATATACAGTTAATGTTACTACTTAAACCCCTTATGTGAGGGCTTAGTCAAAAGAACAGAATCTATTGGTAGCCAGTGAACGAGAATTCCAAGACGAGGACTGGAAGAAGGTCGAGGAAAGGACACGTCTATATACATGGGCCAAGGCTCTAAGCGAGGAGCCCCTGACTAGGGTCTGTAACAGTGCCGTAACACCTTATTCTGCTAAAAATACCTCCTAAAATACTACTATAAATCTTGGATCTCTATCTAATATAATTTTGCTTAATGCTCTATGTCTTATAAACACTTCTTTAATATAGATTATAGCTACATCCTCTACTAAGATTTCTTTAGTGCATGCTATAAAGTAGCCCTACTTAGTTAACTTATCCACTATTACTAAGATTGCGTTATAATCTCGTCCGGTAATAGGATCTCTTAATTTTAGTAACTTTATAATAAAGTCCCATAATATAACCTCCTATAGTCTTATTAGTACTTTAATAGGTTATAGCCCCCTATATAGCTTATACCTCGTTAATTTATTTCTTTAATAATCTAAATATTCCCTTATAACTTTCCTTACAAGTCCCCAAATTCCATTAATAATACACTTTTTCTAGAGTCTCTTAACTAAGCTCGTAGCTCCATTATATCCTTATATTATTCCCTTATAGAATTCTCAAATAAATTCCTTTACAATGCTTCTTGGGATATATATCGCTTCTTAATTAATATAGTCTTTATAACTTAGATCTTCTAGCTATACTTTTAGAATCCTTTATTCCTAAAAGCTTTTTAGTATCCTATAGACCTATCCTAGTTCTATAGTGGCCGCTAGTTTAGAATAATTATATCTAATTAATCCGTCTTTATCTTTCTTTAATATAGCGCTTAATGGTTTCTCTTTATTTTATAACTTAGCCTTCCTACTAAGTGCGTCAGCTCTTGCATTTTTAGTACCCTTAATATACTAAATTTCGAAGTAATATTTTACAAGTATCTTTACCTATCTAACATATCTATAATTAAATTCTTTTATTATTAGGAACCCCGTTAGGTTTTTATAATTCGTTTTAACTATAAATAGTTTCTCTATACCTTATAAGAATGCTCTCTATTCCTTAAGTACTACAATTATACCTAATAACTCCTTATTATAAATGTCATAGTTTAGATCTAGTGGTGTTATCTTCCGACTATAGTACGCTACTAAATACTATGCGTCCTGGTGCTTCTATAGCAAATATACTTCTAGTATAAAGTTTAATATATCTATTTCTACAACTGTATCTAGCTATAGTTAATAAATCTTAAGGATTAGATCTTGGGTAAACAACTCAAGTTTCTTAAACAATTTTCTTTACTTATTGCTCCATATCCATAGTTCCTCCTTTTTTATAAGTCTTATAAACGGCTTAATGTTCCTTAACTATTATATAATAAACCTCCTATAGTAGTTGCAAAACCCTAGGAACAATCTTAATTATATAACGTTCTCTAGTTCTTACCAACTTACTATAGCTTTAACTTTCTTTAGGTCCATGCTAATCTTATCTAGCTTAATAATAAATCTAATAAAATTGGTCGTCCTAGTAAAGAACTCGCATTTCTTATAGTCTCTTTAAAACCTATTTAATGTGTTCCTTATATTCCTTCTCGCTTATACGGTAGTCGCTGCCCAAAGTTTTTACACCTTCCCGATTAGGAAGTTAGGGCTCACCGCCCGCGGCAGAATACTTTCTGCAGCTTCTTACTCTTTTCACACCGACTCAACGCCACTAAAGTTTCTTAGTTGCTGTGTAAAATGGCGGGTAAGAGCCTGCCTTCCTTAAATCTTACTCTACTAACTATGGTCTTCTACCAGATTGCGACCAGGGCTCAGGCCCTGGCTATAAAGGCTATGGGAGCTACTCTCCAACAGATCCAAAATGTCACCTCTATTAAACGACGCGCCCTTCAGTATCTATTTACAAAAGCTGCTAATCGCGGCTGGAATCCTGTTATAAATCCTCTTGTTCTTAACGATTACGTTATTAACGCTCCTTGTCCTGGCAGAAAGCGCATAGTTACCCGCAAGTTTGAACAACGAATACTAAAGAAAGTTACCTACAACCGCTATGGGCGAGAGAAATCCTGTGAATACATTGCTGCAGAATGCGGTTGCTCTGCTAAAACTATCTAGCGAGTTCTACAACGTTATAGATACCGGAAAACAAAGCCTATAAAGAAGCCTTGTCTTACAAAGGCTATAAAGGAAGCTCAACTTCAGTTCGCTTTGTGATATAAGGATTAGACAATTAAGGATTAGAAAAGTGTAATTTGGACTAATAAAACTGGCGTCGTTTTACATATCAGGAGGGGTGGTCATAAGCTCTAGCGATTAGCTTAGGAAAAGGTTAATAAGTTAAGTATTCGTCCTCAATTTAAGAAAGCTACTACGTTTATATTTTGGGGGGCCTTCTTATACGATCAAAAGTCACCCTACCTTATATGGAAGCCCGAAACTGCAGTGGAGAAAAAGGCCTCTAAGCTTAAGCTTTAAAAGATTAATAACGCAATCGAGCCAGAGCTGCGTAAGGCGTGGGAGGTCACTACCGGTATGCAATAACTTAGGCTTCGTAATAAACTAGGGAGGAAGCCTCAATTCCAAATAACTAAGGAGAACGGCGCCATCAAGCGTATAGCCAAGAAAGGTGGTATTAATTGGTACCGGTATTTTACTAAGTGCCTCCTTCCAATTCTTATTCCTTTTGCAATTGAGTGCCAGATTAACCGCCTAGACACAATTATTTAAGAGGATAAGGCTCCTGCTCACTTATCAAAGCATTAATAAGTCTACTTTAACGCAGCAGGTCTCCGGCGCCTGCTTTGGCCCGGCAACTTACCTAATCTAAATATAATTGAGCCTTACTAGTACTATCTTAAGCGGGTTACTATAAAAAAGGGAGCGCCAAAGAATAGAGCAGAAGCAGAGCGAGCTTGGCAGTAGGCATAGAACGAACTTAAACAGTGGCGAATACAGGCTTGGATTAAGCGGATTCCTTAACATATACAAGAGGTAATCCGCTGCGAAGGCGGCAACGAGTATCGCGAAGGTGCTGCCGACAATGCACGAGATTGGAAGGCTCTTAAGCGCCAAGATAGCTATCGTCGCGATATAGTTGCTTATATGCAAAAGCAGGTGCTCTTACGCCTTAATCGCGTTAATCCAAATGAGCTACCTCTTAGGAAGCCTCTGCCGCCAGAGCTTCCGTAGCGCATGTAAATGGGACCTCATCTACCAAATGCCTTAATAGATATCGAGCCTCTACTATATATTCACACCCTAAAGCTTCGCCGCCGTTAATGGGCTATATGGCAAACTGCAAAGCCTCCTAATTAACCCTTAGCTGCCTCTAAGCCTCCTCCGCTTAAGCCTCTACCACCTATTAATCCTCTTCCACCTCCTATATAGCAGAACCGACCGGATATAAAGGGCAGAAACTCAAAGAAGGCGGAGTTCAAAGTTAGCTTTGTAGAGCCGCAATATTAGCAGCAGCAGCAGCAGGTGGAGGAGGAGGAGGAAGTTCAACACTATAAGGCAGATATTAGGTGGAACACGATTAATCAGCTAAAAAGGAAGTGGATAAGGAAGGACTCTTCACCTACCTCTGGTGAGGCAGTAGATTCGGACAGCGGGACAATTAACGGTGCATTAAGTTTGGCAGAGCCTGTGTAACACCAAAGCTCTATACAAAAGACTTTAAAAGCTGCAGGAAGACGTCAGCGAATTAAGCATATAGAGGACTCTACTTAACCGGTTGAAGACGTTCTTGAGCCTCCGCAGAGCCGACAGCTGCGCCCGCGCAGAGCTCAACAACTTCCAAATAGCTAGCTTATTGATCCCACAATCAAATATATATATATACCCTTTTGTTTGAAGCTTTGCGCATAATTTTGACGATTTTGACTATTCTGCCGCGGGCGGTGAGCCCTAACTTCCTAATCGGGAAGGTGCAAAAACTTTGGGCAGCGACCACCGTAGAGTAGATAATAATATTATTAAGGTATACTATAATAAATTCATGAAGATGTTCTTCTAATACGCTATTAATTTGTTTCTAAAATGTTACTAGTATATTTATAAGTCCAAACTATATAACTAATAGCTTATATAGTCCTTCCTTTAACTTAAAAGCTACCTTCCATTTATCTTCTTCCTTAATCTTAATCTAATAGTACACCTATCTTAGATTTATACATTACCAATCCTATCCTAGATTTCACTAATTAAGGGTAAAGGATATCTATCCTTCCTAGTAATACTATTTAACTATCTATAGTTAATGCACATTCTAAGTTTTCCGTTTTTCTTTAGGATAAATAGCACTAGATATCCTACTAATAACTACAATGGTTTAATATATGCCTTTTATAAGTTTTCCTAGACAAACTCCTTAAGCGCCACTAACTCTATTTTAGTAAGCTTGTAAATTAGAAAGAACTTTAGACTAGTTTCTAGTTCTAACTTTATCTTATAGTCCTATACTATATACTCTAACAACTTTTCACTTTCTAGGCTCTATAATTTCTTACCATACTTATAGTATCTTTTTAGTACATAACTTAATCCTTAATTAGTCTCTTTATATATCGCTCTAATTTAGTACTATACCAATTTAGTAGCTTATTACATCTTATGTTATTAAGTATCCCTAATATTAACCTAATCTATAACCCAATTAATCTTTAGATTGTATTCCTATAACTAAGGTTGTCAGATAAGTGCATATAGAGCAGTTCATTGATGAAATGGGTTAATTGATTAATGATCTTGACTTGATCGTTAATTGACCTATCTTAAGCCCCTAGGGCTTTAAGCTACGAAGAGATTTTACAGTACACGTGCTCCGTGCACGTGACTTATGCACGTGACCCACACCTTTAGAGAATACAGATTATCTAACAAAGGTATTCCTAATATCGCCTTATCTTTTCCTAATAGTAAGATATTAAAAGATATTATAACTGGTCTCCCTTTAATGGTTATCTAAATAGGTCCTATTTTAAGATTAATAATACCTCCTCTATAGGCTATTAGATCTCCTAAAATTATTATTAACAAATATAAGTATTCCTTCTATCTATATAGTAACCCTATCCTTTTAATTGCTACTAGTAATATATAGTTTCTTATTGCTCTACTATCTACTAGTGCTTCGAACTTTTAATCCTACTAATTAACTTTTAAATTTAGGTATCGTTCTATAATTCCTTTAAGGGTCTAAGGCTCTACTACTAGCTCCCTCTAGTCCTATAGGCCTCTCCTTTTCCTAATTATTAGCTATTATAAGGGCGCGAAGAGGCTTTAGGGAAGATTCAAAGGAATAATATAAATTCTATCTAAATCTAAGGGTAAATAGCTCTTGTAGAGAACAAGACGTTGCGTAAGGAAGAGAAAGGAATAACAAAAGAATCGTATAATTAATCAGTTAGGGGTTTTGGTGGTCAATGCGTACGCACATACGCATGCGGTCTTCGACGGACTTCGGTGTTACGGGCGCTGGTGGAAAACAGTAGATTGTAGCGGACAATTACAGATAGTTGCAGACAGTCGTCTGTTAAGTATTTCACCAAGACATTCCTACTATAACTAGGCTAGTCCCGTTACAGTACCCCCCCCCCCTTTTTGGCCAAAGGTCCAAAACAATTCAATTTGGTCAAGACTTATAACTTATCGCGTCTTATATATTCACGTTAGGTAGCGGTATAGAGTTTTACCAGTTCTAATCATTAAATAGACCAATTAGGATTTTCCATCCCTGGGATAGAAAATCGCTATTAGCTTAGTTAAGGCGGTAAGTAGAACTAATATCTTTGCAGTAAGTCTTAGCAAGGCAAATTTAACTAATTAGATAACTTTAACCGCTGGTTAAAGTTCCTTAATATCTTATATATTATATAACTATATTACAAACATTATAATACATTTTAAGTTTCCTACTATTATATTTCGTGTATTTATATTAGGTAGCAATTATTTGCCTTTATATTACGTCTATCTAGCTAAAGTAGGCCGTAAAGGATAGTCTTTATAGAATTCTTTTACTAAAGAAGGCAAGTCGGCCTTAATCTATTTATAGGTTTCTTAGGTTTATATCTTATATCCTTTCTACTTAATAAAAACTTTAAATTATTTAGATCGTGTTTTCTATTGTATATTATTAATTAAGTTAATAAAATATAAACCATTGCCATTGTTAACAATTATAGAAGGTAGCGGCGGCACTTTATAAGTTATAGAATTATCTTTTAAAGGTTGCAATAAGCTTATATAAAACGTCAGGTGTATTTTTATCTTAGCACTATCAGCACTTACGTTACTCGCCGCCACCATTAAATCTGCATGGGCGATGCGAAGGGACTTTATAGTATCAATGCTTAGCCTAGATATCAGTGGTGCCTATGACAACGTACCCCACGAGCGCCTCCTATACATCCTTAGGGCAAAGGGCTTCCCAGAATGGATCGTACAATTTTTTTAAGGGTTTACAGGCTAGAAAGAAACATTGCTAGTCTTTAGTGGATACCAGAGCCCCCCTATCGCAGTTGCAACAGGAATACCACAAGGATTACCCCTCTCGCCTATACTCTTCCTTTTCTTTATAAGCAACCTACTTAAGTCCTTTAAGGAAGGGGCGACCCAGGGAATAGGCTTCGTTAATAATATAAACCTAATTATATATAGGCCAATAGCCGCAGAGAATTGCAGAACACTAGAGAAAGCCTATAACACCTATATAGAATGGGCAAGACAATATAGAGTCTAATTCTCACTAGAGAAATACCAGCTAATCTATTTTATAAGAAAATGTAACTAATCTGCAGATCTTTAGCATACAATCCATATCTAAGGCTTTGGGGGCTAACCAGTTTAAGGCCTAAGGGTACTAGGAGTATAGGTAGATAGTAGGCTCTAGTGGAGCGCACATGCGTCACAAGCGGCCTATAAGGGCTAAGCGTAGTACATCACAATATCCAGAGTCGTTAATTCTATGTGGGGCCTATGCTTCTAGAGGTCACGCCTACTATATATAGTAGTTGTCCGGCCAACCATAACATATGGATCCAGTGTTTGGGCTATAGAAGAAACTAAGAAAGGCCCCTCTAAAGCACTCCTTAAACCACTCTAAAAGGTCTAAACAGCTTGCCTCTAGAGCATAATAGGCGGGTATAAGCGAACGGCTATAGTACTGCTTAAGAAGGAAGCTAATATCCCCCCCTTATAATTATATATTGAAGCCGCTGCAATATAAAGGGTGTAAAAGGAGCGTAACTTTAGTGTTATAAAGTACATCAAGTCACGCCTAAATAAACTATAGAGGGACCCTAGGGTGCCCTATAGGAGAGCTAACCAACAACCCTAAAGTAGGGAAGACATATTAGAGAAATAGGTAGAAAAAGTAGAAGAAGAATGGTGCTATATTAGGGCCCAGGCCTATATAGAGGAGGAAAGGAGACGCGTAAGAGACTAGTAAAGACAATAGTAAGAAAGAGAAAGGAGCTAAAGTAGAGCATAAAAGAGTACTGGGAAACTATCTACCGCAATACAATACTAGTTAGACCAATACTAGAGAGGTGTATAGAAGTTAAAGGTACAAAGGCTGTCTTAGGCAAGAGGAACCTAGGCCGTAGCATAGTTAATGCTATAGGGGGTAAACACCTAAGGGCTCCAAGAAGGCCTAATAAAGGTAGAAAATATAATGGCAACACTCCTAAGAATAGGAATAATAGGACTAAAAGACTGGCTCTACTAGGTAGGTATCCTAGTAGGTAGCCTAAGATGCAAATATAGCTGGCTAAGATAGACACTAAAACACGTAATACTATTATGCCCCTTACGCACCAACTAAGAAGTAATACTCTTAGTAGCTAGCATAGAGAACTATAATATACTACTCTTAATATAAAAAGGTCTTAAGGCGGTTACCTAGTGGCTTATTAGCTAAAATATACTAGACCAGTTTTGGGTCGCAAAGGAAATAGTAATAGAAGGCAAAGGGGCGAGCACCAGGCGCCCCCTGATAACTCTACAGTAGTAGAGTTAAGTTCGCGATACTAGCGCGTCCGTAGGCTTGTTACGGCAGCAGTAGTTCCCAAGGAGGTTAAAAAGCAAGGTAGTAGAGCACCACAGGTGACTCGTAGGCGCCTTATAGGCGCTATGCAGGCGAGTCCCAAAAGGCAGGGAGATGGATCACGGGGTTTTCTTATATAGAGTTTTCTCCCTATATGTATATAAGGAGTAGTCCGCGTAGGCCTAGTAGGGATCCGAATCGGACGTTAAGCAATAAATTATTATTTTTATCTTAGTTAGTAGTTTAAGCTTATAGGCGTATAGGCTTAGTTTCTTTTTAATTTAGTATAGGCCTATAAACTTTTAATTAAGTTTCTTTAAGGGCCGTTAAGTCTATAGGTTTTATATATTTAGGTAAACTATATTACCTTCCTTAAAGTTCTATACGGGAGCTCGTCCTTTATTTATATACTATTCCTATACTATTTAAGCGTATATTAATTTACTTTATAATAGTTCCGTTAGCTACTTTATTTAATTAGCGAAGTTATATACGTTAATTAACTGGATCCATTTAATCGTGGGTCCTATTATATTAATTTTAGGTTATAGTTTAAATCTAAGTTAAGGGTCTTGTCCGTAGGTTACATAGAATAGCGTTACGCCTATTAATATATTTATTATATTATTCACAGTAAACTTAGCTAAAGGCAGCTATTTTTCCCAGTTGTCTTATAGGTAGGAGTAGTACATTTATAGGTATTATTCTATAATCGTATTTATAATTTTAGTTTAACCATCTATCTCTAAATAAAATGCAGTTAAGAGTTATATTTAAATACTTAATTATTTATATAGAGCTTGCCAGAAGTCTAAAACAAACTAGCTTTTATAGTCAGATACTATTAAATTAGGAAGTCTGTATAGCTTAAAAATATACTTAACGAAATATTCGGCTACTAATATTACGTTAATTAAGTCCATAGGTATTATATATCGCATTTTTATAAAATAGTTAATAACTACTATAATATTTATAAACCTATTACTACTAGGCAAGTTAACTATAAAGTTAATTAAGATATCGTGCCATCTTTATATTAGAATTAGTAGCAGTTAAAGTACTTCTTACTTCTTTATATAAGAGGTCTTTCTACATACATACATCCTATATACTTAAATATATTTTTATATATAGTTATATATTATAGGCCAGTAGTATACTTATTAAATAATTTTATAGGTCTTTATATAGCTAGGGTGCCCTACTATAGGGAAGTTGTATATAAAATTAAGTATCTTAAATTATAAAGGTTTAAAATTTAGAACTACTATCTTCTATTAATAGTACAATTAATTATTTTAAATTTTGCATTTAGCAAGTGTAATATCCTTATACTGTCATTTTCCTATTTAAATCGCTTTTATTACATCTACTATCTATATATTATTCTTATATTTATATTCCATTAGCTTATTAATTTCCATTTTCTATTTATTAACTTCTAATTTATTTCTATTAAGTTCCGTATCTAAAAATATAGGATATAATTTTTTAAAACGTTTAGGGGGCAATAAAATCCATAATTAATTTATAATCTGTTTATTTAAAGCGTTTATAGGTAGGTCCTATAATTATTATATTAATATATTAGGCTTCTAATTAAGTTTACCTAGTTAGTATATAATCTTAAAGTTAAATTATAAGAGGTATTTAGCCCAATAAATTTAGCGCTGTGTTAATTACTTTATAGTTATAAAGTACTATAAATTCTTATGGTCCGTTAATACGCGTATTAGGAATAATAATCCTTTAAGCTTAAAACGCTATTATTTAAAGCATCTAACAATTATAAGCAGTTCTTTATTATATATTTTATAGTTTGATTTAGTAGGGGTAAGTTTCTGGGAGAAAAAGGCTACTAGATATAGCTTGCCATTCTTATTATATTGCGATAATACTCCCCCTAGGGCATAATTAATTAAGTCTGTTTTAATAATATATTTAAGGTTAGGGTTAAAATAGGTAAGAATTAAAGCAGTTATAAAGCAATATTTTAAGTTATTAAAAGCTTATTTATATCTAGCGGTTTATTTAAATTTTATATTCTTCTTTATTAGGTTTACTAATAGTTAGGCAATTTTTAAGAAGTGGTTAATAAATTAATAATAGAAGTTTGCAAATCCTAGAAATCCCTAAATATCCTATATATTACTAGGGCTTCCCTAGTTTATAATTATAGTGACTTTCTTAAAGTCTATTTTAATTCTCTTATAAGATATAATTAGGCCTAAGTATATAACCTTAGACGCGTAGAATTTGCATTTCTTAATATTGCATTATAAGCCTATATCTTATAGGCGTTTAAGAACCATTCTAATATATTTTTAATATTTAGAGAGTAAGGATAAGTAGATTAAGATATTATTAATATACAGAGTAATAAATATATTAAGGAATTTACAAAGCGTATTATTAATATATTGCTAAAATATATTAGGACTATTTTTTACACTAAATGGCATTACTATATATTTAAAGAGTCCCCATTATATACAAAAAGCTATATATTTCTTATCTTCTTTATATATAGATTTTATTAAAGGTAGTAACTATATTAAGCTTTATAAAGTACTATACCTTTACTAAATAGTTAAGCGTCCCTTAAATTAGAGGAATTGGATATTAGTTTTAAATTATAATTATATTTAGAGCTTAATAATTAATATAGAATCTTAAGCCTCTTCTTAGCTTTTTAATAAATTGTATAGATAAGGTAAATAGAGATTAACTAGGGTGAATAAATCCTTTTTTCAGATACTTGTTAAGGTACTATTATATTATAAGCAGTTCTTCTTATAATATACCATATAGCGGACCAAACTTTAGTGTTATATTAGGCTTAAAATCTATCTTAAAATCATACTTATCTTAGTGTAGAGCTAGTTAGTCTATAAATCGTTTTTTAAACTTATTAATTAGATTATAGTACTCTTTGGGTATAAGAGGTTAAGAATTAGTATATTATTTTAGTTCTAGTACTTTCTTAATATCTTCTATAGTTATAGCAAAGATTTTATAATCTTATCTTTTTGCTAATAAGATAAAAGGTACGGCCTATATTATATAAAATTTAAGAGGTTTTGGCGTAATATCTTTACATTCTTTACCATTATTAGTAGTTATAGCTTTATTATTTTAGTTTAAGGCTTATAGTAAGGGTAATTTGTATTATATTAAATTTAAATAGTTATATACGTATTTATAGAGCAAATAGTTTTTTAAGTAATAACTTCGGCAGTAGGTTATACGGAACGTTAGTATTTATTTAACCTAGCTAATTAAAGGGTTGCGTTATTTTAGCCATCTATATCTAAGTATTACCTTATAATACTTTAAGGATATTATAAATAGGGAAATATATTTAAGGTATTTACCTATCCACATTTTTATAAGGGCGTAGTGCATTAGTTTACTATATATTAAGGGCTTGCCGTTAAAGCCTTATAGGCCTTAAGGCTTATTAAGTTTCTTTAAATTTAGGCGTTAAGTTTTCGCGTAGTTCGTATTAATAAAGCCTATACTAGTGGCTCCGCTATCTATACAGATTTATACTTCCTTCTATTTTCTAAGTGTTTAAATTTTACTAAGTACATTAAGGGAGTTATGCTATATATTAGTGCTAGAAGAGCCTAGACACTTATACTCTTCTACTTTTTATCCTAAGGCGCGACTTAGCCCTAGGATAATTCGTTTTCTAAGTTAACTAAGGGCAAGATACTTTATAGTGTCTAAGTACGATTTATAAAGTAGGTGCAATTTAAGGAATAGGTATAATTTAAGGAGTGGGAGGAACTACGGCAGACCTTTTTAAAAGGGTAAGTTTGGTAATATTTTTAAATATATCCTTTTTTACCATATCTAAAGCATTCTCCATTTATGGCTTAAGTTCTTTATTTATTAGTTCCTAAGGGTACATAGAATTAAGCGACATTAAGGTCTATAGGGTTATATATAAGGCTTTTAGGTTTTAGAGATAGATTGCGCTTTAGGGTATATACCGGTTTTATAGAGTTTTAAATATAAGGTGTAGTTAGCTTTAGAGAATAAGTCTATTTATTATATTAAAGGTCCTTATTAATTCGTTAACATATTATAGCAAATTTGGATAGGTTTTTTGGTAGTTCCCTACCTATTAACTAGGCTCTGATTTTATCTAAAATAGCTTATTAAAGGGCAGCAACTCTAGCGGCTTTATTTTAATCCAGTTCGCTAATAAGGCCTAAAAATTCTGAAAAGAAGTTAGTAAAGTCTCAGTTCTATTATTATAGATTTTTAAGTTTAGTAATAGCTATATATTCGTAGCTAGTATTATTATATATTTATCCTAGCAGAGAGATAAAGGTTTTAAAATTAGTAAAGGTGCCGTTACGGAAGAATAGATCTATGGTTTATATAGTATCTTTACTTAGATAAGATATTCCATAGCTAGCCTTGCTAGCTTTAGTAGGGTATTAGTTATAGTTTATTAAAAGTTTAAGATAGAGCTTAGTTATAAAGGGACGTAGGTTATTTTAATTTCTATTAAATATTAGAGGGTTAGGGAGCTTTTTAGATTTTATAATAGGTATTGGATTTATTATAGATATAGGTTAAGTTATTGGTTTAAGGTTCACGTTTAAGGGGCTAGGCTTAGATACAGTTATTTTAATTTTATTTATAGGTATTTCTATTAGGGTCTCTAATAAAAGTGCCTTAACATTATAGAGTTCTTTACGGAGTGCTTCCATTAATCACTAATACTAGGCTTCTAGTGCAGCCTACTACTAAGCTAAGGTATCTATAAAGGATTATTGTATTATGGTTAACTGTTCCCTAACTAGGGATATAATACTTGTAGTTATTAAAAGAGATTTAGGTTCGTTTGCTATTTTTTAATAGTAGTTATTTTAATATAATATAGTATAAGGGCGCGAAGAGGCTTTAGGGAAGATTTAAAGGAATAATATAAATTCTATTTAAATCTAAGGGTAAATAGCTCTTGTAGAGAACAAGACGTTATATAAGAAAGAGAAAGGAATAATAAAAGAATCGTCTAATTAATCAGTTAGGGGTTTTGATGGTTAATTCGTGCGTACATATACATGCGGTCTTTAATGGACTTTAGTATTACGGCGCTGGTAGAAAACGGTAGATTATAGCGGACAATTATAGACAGTTGCAGACAGTCGCAGATAGTTGCAGATAGTTGTCTGTTAAGTGTTTCACTAAGATATTCCTACTGTAACTAGGCTAGTCCTGTTATAGCTATTAAATCCTAACTATACTTAGTCCTCCTTAGGCCAATACTTAGTTCGCTTCTTTTCTTCAATATACCATAGACACGTATTCTTAGTACATTCCCACTATTATCGTCCCTCTAGGCATTTTTCCGTAAGAAATCTTTCTAGTTAAAGTGTTAAGTTACCTAACTCCTAAACTTCTATAGGGTGCCATCTATATATATACTTAGCGTCTCTATATTGCTTTTTATCTACCATCTAATATATCCAGGTTAAATACTTGCGATATTTATTCTTAGGTGTCCTATATATATTATATATATTATCTATATATACAATCCATGCCAATATATAATGCGCTAGGTATTTTAGGTTAACTTATAGCTTATTTTTATCTTTAAGTTTAAACCTATCCCGTATTAATCTAAACGCTACTATATTATTTACTAGTACTAATATTTATATTATTTCTTTCTAGTCTTTAGCCTATATTTCCAGATTCTTTAATATTATAATTAGTGCTCCTTTAATATAACTTACCCGCTTTTCTAATATTATTATTATTTATTGCTTAACGTCCGATTCGGATCCCTGTTGGGCCCACGCGGACTACTCCTTATATACATATAGGGAGAAAACTCTATTTAAGAAAACCCCGTGATCCGTCTCCCCGCCTTTTAGGGCTCGCTT
>Ga0307507_10001636_pt1 | contig 49614 bp, 46 predicted proteins | sample 7_EM_MG_FD_207223 | JGI IMG/M metagenome (GOLD analysis project Ga0307507, IMG submission 207223) | Populus trichocarpa ectomycorrhiza microbial communities from riparian zone in the Pacific Northwest, United States - 7_EM | ecosystem: Host-associated > Plants > Roots > Unclassified | place...
TAGGATTAATTGGGACCTTGGTCCCTTCCTCGGATTAAGCATTTAAATTAATTAGTAAATTAGATTGATAAGTATGATAGATAGGGTTAGTATAAGAGTATTAAGTTATGATAGTATAGATTGGGAATAATTAGGACTCCTTTTTCTATGAATATTTCTTTAAAATGTTTTAATTAAGGATAAAGAATTTCTTAAGTCTTTTGGATTTTGAATCCCTTCCTTCGGATTTTAATTGTATTAAAGAATAAAACTAAAAAAAAGAATTAAATAAGTCTTTAAATTAATAGAATTTTCCCTTCTTCCCTCTTATTTCTTTAAAATCCATATTCTTTTCTAAAAATTTCCCAAAGTTTAGATAAATAATTTCCTAAAGACGGAAGGGAATTTCATAGAATTCCTAAAATTAGATAATATTATACTCAATTAATACTATAAATATTTCAACTCCTACGGGATTCCCTACGGCTTTAGATAAAATAATTCCATAAGGGAGGAACTTTTCTAATTAATAAGGAAGAATTATTAAGGAATTCATAGAAAATAGGATAAATTTTTCTAATAAAATAGGCTAGCTTTAACTTAATAAGGAATAATTGAATCATAAGGAATTTAAAGAAACCGGATATTTGGATCCCATAGTAAGGAATTACTAGAACTTTTAAAGAAGAAGAATGCTTAATAAGGATAATTTTAATGAGTTATCTTGGATCCTTCCGAAATAATAAAAAAAGTTAATAAAATAAGGTGCTTCTTCCTTGGAATAACTAATAAATTCTTTCGGATTAGAAATAGTAAATTAAAAATAAGGATAAAATAAATAAGTCTTTTAAATAATAAATAAAAATTTTCCCTTCCTTTGGCTTCCCTTGCGCACTTAAAAGGAATTAATTAAGATAAGAAGAGCAAATACTTAAGTATAAATAAGTCTTTTCGGATGCTTAAAATCCGGTAGGATTTTCTGTAGGCTCCCTTTATTAGTCCTGACCCCAATTAATAAAGTCCTATATAAATAAAATCCGAAGGATTATTTCCAATTAAGGAAGACCCTGTAGGGTCTCCTAATTTAAAAACAATGTATTATGACCCGGAGGGGTCTGAATGATCATACATTCAGAAAATCTTTATAAGTGTTTAAATCTTAATATTAATTTATCTTTGTATAGAAAAAGTATACTAGTCATCTTGTATCTGGTATTAAGAATTTTATTAATTATCTTTATACAGAGAAAGATAACTTTGAATTAAATATATATTATTAGGAATTACTATAAACTTAACCTTGATACATAATATAAAATCCCTTAGAAGGAAAAAGTTATTATTAGAAACAATTATATCTATGTGAACAAGATCATATGTATAATAGGAAATATGATATAATAATTAATATATAGCTAACTTATTTGTGAGGAATATATCAGTATCAGAACTAATGGGATTTATAAATAATATTAAATCCCTAGGATAAATATCTAATTAATAGGAATAATATAGTATATAAAAATAGTATTAGATGAAAAGTTTATAATTTCCGATCATAGGGAGGAAATCCTATGGATTTCTTAATTATCCATAAGATAATTATTAAAATAATTGATTCCATAGGGAATCAAAGAGAAATAAGGAATAATTCTTTATAAGAAGATATATAGAATATTCTTAAAAATAGTCTAAATATTAATAGCTTGTATAATCAAGGAGAAACATGATAACTATTTAAAATACATATTGGATCCGTAGGGGTCCTTCCTTCCTTTATCTTTAAATAATTATTGGAAATCCAAAGGATTTCCCTTGGAGGATAGTAAATAATGATAATCTAAATAAAATAATCTTAGAAAATTCTATGAATTTTCCTTCCTTTCCCTAAATTATTCTTAAAATTATAAATAAAATATCTTATTAATGAATAACTTGTAAATATTGGGCCCTTGGGTCCCTTCCTTGTATCTTTTAATGACTAAAATTGTAAATATTAATTTTTAAAATAATAAAATATGTAAGGATAATCTTTCTTAATAAGGAATAATTTGCAAATATTATAGAGAATAGTTAATGAATTGAACCGTTTACGGCGGTTCTTCCTAAAATATTTAAATTATAATCTTGTAAATATTCTTAAAATAACTAAATAATGATAATCTATAAATGTTTAAAGTATTTTTTTTTATGATTCCCTTGGCTTCCCTCCGGATAAATTATCTTATTAATTAGAAAAGAAATTATAGTAGAGAATAAATTATGGATAATCTTGTAAGTATTATAGAGTATAATTAATAATTCCTTGGGTTCCTTCCCTTAAAATGATAGGATAATCTTGAATAATAAAGGATAAACTAGTAACGATAAAAGTATAATTAAGAAAAGGTATCGATTCCGGCGGTCCCCTAAATAAATTATCTAATTACTAAAACATGAAAGAATAGTAGAGAAAGAATAATGAATAACTTTTAAATATAGAAGAGAAATTTTAAGATTCCTTGGCTCCTTCCCTTAAATTATTAATTAATGAATGATAAACTATTTAAATAAGGAATTAAATTATAAATATTGGATTGGATAGATTGTTGAGATTAAGGATAAGTATTCGGATTTTCTAAATAAAAAAAATAAGTAATCTTTGTCTAGATCTCCCTAATTAATGACCAGTTGTCCTCTTCTTAAAATTATTTCTGCCTAAGTATTCTTCGTATAGATTACCCGGATTTAAAGATAAGTAGTCATCTATAATTAACCAATTTTTTTCCAATTTCTTTGAAATTGGGCTGCCTTGGGGCAGCTTGTCGCTCGCTTTGATCGACTTTAGAGGTTTATTAAATTGACTAGCTTTTCTTCATCTGAGTATTTGAGATTAAGGATAGTTTTTGTTTATATACTGGTCAAGGCCTAGATTGGCTAAGCTTGTGTTTATAAAGTTTCCATTATTTATGATCAGTATTCTTTGTATTATTGGGAAGGTCCTAAGTAACTCGGCTTATTTAAATTAAAGAGAAATTGTTAGACTAGTACACCTTTTTAATGATAGTTTTCGTCTTATCCTTAAAATTATTTCTAAAGCTTGGGTAGACTAGTACCTGGTATTAAGGATCAATTATCCATTAAAATTATTATTATTGATTAAGCTTATTTTAGATTAGTATTTTGTATTAAAGTTAAGATTTCCTTTTATAATTATTTAAAATATTGGGACCACTTCGTCTAGATTTCCTTTATAATGCTAGTTTAAAAAGAAATTTTCCAAAAAATTTAAAAGTTTGTCCCTGGCTTCCTTCGGCTTATTAAATATTGTTAAACTTCTCTTTATCTAAGTATTTGGAATTAATGATAAGTATTCGTCTCCTAAAATCAAAATATTAATCTTAAATTCCGTAGGATTTTCTCCTAGAAAAGGGAAAATTAACATAATATTAAAGAAGAATTAATCTAAATCTACCTAAATTAAAGAAAAATTTCCATTAAAATTTATTAATTATTAGTATTGTTAAGCTAGTTTCCCTTATTTATGTTAAGCTTTTTTAAAATAATATTTAAAAAAGAAATCCTTGGATTTCCTAGAAGATTCTAATAATCTGTATAATAGCATCTGATTATTAATTAATCTTAAAATTAATTAAACTAAATTATAATAATAATTTAAAAATTTCTCCGTTAAGGAGAAATTAAATCTAAAGAATTATGAAACTAAATCTTCCTTTCAAATTATTTCCTAATGTGAGTAAGTTTGAGGTAAAAGCTGATTTGTAGATGATTTACTTTCCAAAGAGTGTAAAATCTGTTTTAAAGAAATTAAACTTCATCTTGATAGTCTAATTGAACCCACTGATTGTACTGCTGTAATTATAGCTTCGTCCAGAAATTCTTGGAGCGAATGAATACCAGAACATGAATCCAAAGAGCACCAGAGGCTTCTGTATGATCTGAGCTTAACCTACCATGTCTATTGTTTATTTTTACAAAAAAAGACAAAATATATTCTTACCTGGCCAACGTAGCAATAGAAGAAACCGCCTATAAAAATTCGGTGTTAAATATCTTAAATTATACAAAGCCAAGTCTAAGTAATCTGTCCTCAATAGCTTGTGAAGATTTAATCGCTCATGAGGGGTTACTGGATCAATAAATCCTAACATTAAATAAAAATGCCAAAACAGTAAAGAAGATTCGTAGAATATTTAAAACTTCTCGAAAGAATATGCTTGAGATAGAAATTTGACCCTTCATAAGTCCATATAGGACACTACCCAAGCCCACCGAGTTTAAAAGATTTAAGCCTACAATCAGATATTATGTTTCGTGCCCCTCTTTAATCTTAAAATGACCAGATAAACCGCCTCTAAGTGGAATGATTCAGGGATTGCTCAAGAAAGTAAAGAAAGAACTGAAAGCACTTGGTCTTTCTTTTTTCGCCTCAACATCTATTATCAAGTGGCTCTCCTCCCAATGGAAAATAATAATGAACTCGGTTTAAATATGGATGGACTAAAGGAGGCGCACAAAGGAACGCTACCCTCCGTATCTTCACCTCCTCTGAAGCTCAAAGGACCGCTTAATTCAACAGATTTATTTAAATGCCCAGGAAAACGTTCGAACTACTTACTATAAGTAAATAATAAATAAAAATAATTTATAATTTTTTTTGAGTTTTTTTTTAGTTGTTTTTGTACTTATTCCCGGGGGCGCTTATTTAAGCGCCCCATAATAAATAAAGTTTAATTTAAATGGAATACTAAGGAAATAGGAAATACAAAAAGGCCAAAATTCAATAAATAAATTATTACTAAAGAGTAAAACAACAAACCTATTCGTGAGGAATATTTCTATGTGAACAGAACGATGGTTTTTATCTTGTAATGCCAAAGATATAGGAACATTATATCTTATTTTTGCCTTATTTTCAGGTTTAATTCTAGTTAAGCCTGAATCATATCATGCTATATGCTTGGAAGGTCTTTTAATTTTATTATCTTTTGAATATAAGCAGAATATTTTCTCCATGCTACGTAAAACAAGAAATAATTTTAAGGATTTATGAGCAGATAACCATAGGAATGAGTGTGTTTCGGCACACTGGTCAAAAAAACTCTCCGTCTTATCAACTTCATGAAGTTTTGAAATATTACAAGCCCCTTTAGATCAATTTGAGGTCAGAAATTGGAAAATTAAATTATTAGTTTCTTCTATAATATTCTATATACTATTATTTATTATAGATAGTAGTTCTTTTTTATCTTTTTGCTTCGGTATTCCTTACGATTTTAATCTATGTTTTATGATTCCTGTAAAAATCTACGATAACATTAAGAGTGATAAAAATAGAATTCTCCAAGAAAATAAAAATAAATCAGGTATTTATTGTTTTACCAATTTGATAGATGGAAAGAAATATATAGGTTCAGCTGTGAAAATTACGCGTAGATTAAGAAAATATTTCTCTATCTCTTCCATAGAGTATGAATTAAGCAAAGGGAGAAGTCATATCTACAGCGCTATATTAAAACATGGTCTTGATAATTTTTCTCTATCAATCCTGGATTATTGTGAATCACCTTGTGTAATTTTTTGAGAACAATATCACATTGATGCCTCCCTGCCTCTCTATAATATCTTAGCCAAAGCTGGCAGCTCGAAGGGCTTCAAGCACTCACTTGAAACTCGAAAAAAAATGTCTGAAATACAAAAGGAAATAGAGAATTCTGGTCGTTTTAAAACAGGTGAAGCTCATCCTATGTATGGAAAGACAGGAGAGCAACATCCTTTTTTTGGCCGAACAGGAGCAAATCATCCAATGTTTGGTAAAAAGGGTAAGGATCATCCAATGTTTGGTAAAAAGCATTCCCTAGGAACTCTTGAGCAAATGAGAGCGGCTAAACAGGGAGAAAAAAATCCTATGTTTGGCCAATCAAGACCCGAAGGAGCTGGAAAGCCCTGTCAAAGGTTAGAAGTTTTTGATAAAGATACAAATGAAACTACTCTTTATCCTTCAATAAGTGAAGCTGCAATAGCTTTAAATATCAATCCTCGTAGGATTTTTATGTATTTTAGCCGAAATCAAGTTAAACCATACAAAAAAAGATATATTTTCACCAAAGTTGACGCGTAGCTTGTTAATTTCTTTTCTCCTCTTACACTGCTTCTGATCTTAGGGCTAAATAATAAATTCTTCTTCAAAAAAAGTTAACTTTCGGTATGCGGAAGAAAATTAAAATTTCTATGGGAATCTCAGAGACTTTACGCATGAATTATCTTTAATTCTTTTGTGAAAACTTAATTCTATTAATAAAATGTTATTTAAGTTTTTTAAAATTTTGATTGTATGGGATGCGAAAAATTTCCAGAGTTTTTTATTTTTATTTCTTTGTTCAAAGTATTTCTCTGATTTATATACAAGCTGTTTTCAATTGTTTACGGATAACAATTTACAATTAAATGTATTATTTTGTACATTATATTCAAAAAAAGTGTTCTCATGCTACGCACCCTCCTTTTTGTTTGGAGGTAAATGAATGTCTACAAACAATTCAACAGAAAATAAAAGTGAACTTGGTTCCTATTTAGCAGGTCTAATTGAATCAGATGGTTCTATTATTATTCCTAAGAATAGTCTTAGTAAACCAACTATTAAAATAGTTTTTAATATTAAAGATAGACCACTAGCTAATTGTTTAATGGAGAGATTAGGGTCTGGTTCCATCCAATTTGCCAGTGAAAATGCTGTGCTATATGTTGTAAGAGACAAATTAGGGATAGTAAATATTGTTAATTTAATAAATGGAGAGTTCAGAACTCCAAAAATTAAGGCTTTACATAAAATAATTGATTGAATCAATGCTAATCCTAAATATAATAATTCAAATATTATTGATAAAATGCCTCTAAATACTACACCTTTGGATTCAAATAGTTGATTCTCTGGTTTTACCGAAGGTGATGGATCTTTTAATATCAGAGTAACTGAAGGTATTAAATACAATAATATCTCTGTAACATATACAATATCTCAAGGAAGTAAGGATGAATCTGTATTACAATCTTATAAACCTATTATGCTACTAATAGCTCAGCTATGTGAACAAAAAATAGGGGAAAAAGGTTTACTTGCAGAAAAAAATGGTCTTGATAGTTTTATGTGAAGGGTTAGAACAACTAATAAAAAGGGAGTTTTAGCCATAGTTCAATATTTTAATAGATTTCCTCTATTCAGCGAGGGTGGGCGACTCAAAACATTTGGATTTTATGGTTTTTTTTAAGTTTGAAATTCATTTGAGAATAAAAGATTAAGAAGAAATTTAAATATTTACTCCAGTGGCTCCGAATCTTTCTACCAAGAAGACCGGAAGCATCCCATCTCTTAAAAAAGATGGGAACTAATTGATCCTAGTAACGGTAGAGTAATTATAGTTAAATATATTATTAATGTTCTATTTTTATGCGAATAAATAATCAAATAATTTAAAATGAAAAATAATAATTTAAATAGTTTTCACTTGCTCCACAACCCTGCGGTTACATATGAAAATATATTAGAGAATAAAAAAAAAATTCTTGAAGAAAATAAGGATCGCTCAGGAATATATTGCTTCATAAATAAATTAAATAGCCAAAAATATGTTGGCTCTAGCGTTAATTTATCTAATCGATTTATATTCTATTATTCAGAAACGAATATGAAAAATAGAATAAAGAAAAGTAAAAGTAAAATTTATAGCAGCATCTTAAAACACGGGCTTTCAAAATTTAGTCTAGAAATATTAGAATATTGTGAACCTGAAAAATGTATAGAAAGAGAGAAGTTTTTTATTGATCTCTTACAGCCTAAATACAATATAATAAAGGATCCAACTATCCCTCCAATGTTTGGTAAAAACCATTTTGCCGAAACACTAAGAAAAAAATTGTCGCATGCTAGGCTAGGAGAAAAGAATCCTATGTTTGGACGAACAGGAGAAAAGAATCCAAGGTTTGGTATAACAGGAGAAAATCATCCTAACTTTGGTAAAGCAAGACCCGAAGGAGCTGGAAGTCCTCCTAAAAAAGTACAAGTTTTGGATAAAGAAACTAATAAAATGACTTATTATGATTCGTTTTCTGACGCAGCTAAAGCTTTAAATATTAATTATTTAGTAATTTCTAATTATTTTAGACAAAATCAACAGAAGCCATATAAAGGAAGATATATTTTTACAAAGATCGATTAACAAGCATATTATATTATAATGGCTAAAATACATACTAAACCAGAAGGACTTTCTGAAATTAAACAATTGAAAAATTCTATGAATAATAAAAGAACGGAATTCTCTTGAAAACATCTTGAAAACTTTTATAAATAATAATAACTGGTGATATGTACGAATAATGATAAATTAAGTATAATTGAAAGATAATAAGAAAAAGTCCATTCCTTTTTTTTATTTGAAATAATTTTTGATTTATTCTCTACATAGGGTTAGGGTGGAGGCTCATCAAATTATCCAAATAAATATAATACTTTACACTGCCAATAATCGGTTTCAAGTGAAAAGTTATAAGGAAAATGTTAATAGGAACAGCTTATTCGGTGTTAATTAGATTAGAACTATCTGGCCCTGGTGTTCAGTTTATAGCTGACAATCAGCTATACAATTCTATAATTACTTCACACGCTATATTAATGATCTTCTTTATGGTTATGCCGGCAAACATATATTTTTGGTTTATTAATTTTATGAATTTATTTAAAAAGTTAGCATACTTTTTACGGAATAATATATTCTGGATTCTTATTTTCGTTTTTATGTATTATCTTTTTTTTATGAAGTAGTATTAGAAACTTCAATTTGTTCTTTTATTTTAATTAATCCTAGTAAACCCGTTACTTCAGCGGCTACCTATAATAATCTTCTAGAGAATAAGAACAAAATTTTTAAAGAAAATGAAGGGAAATCGGGGGGTATATATGTTTTCTAACAAACAAAATATATTGGATCTGCAGTTGATATATCAAAAAGGCTAAGGGACTATTATTCTACATCTTTTATGAAGAGTCAGTTAAAAAGATGGTCTTGAAAATTTCTCTCTAGAAATCTTAGAATTCTGTAAGCCCGAAATGTGTATAGAAAAGGAAAGTAATTATATTAAGCTGCTTAACTCTGCTTATAATATAATTAAGTATCCTCTAATGCCTCCCATGTATGGTCGAATTCACTTAGAGGAAACTAGGGATAAAATGAGAAATGCTCAGAATTCTGGTTGGTTTAAAAAGGGAGTAATTAATAATGGTAATCCACCTCAAAAAATAGAAGTTTTTGATATAGAAACTAATCTTACAACTACTTTTGATTCTATTCACGCAGCAGCTAGGTCTTTAGATATAAAACACTATATTATTTCTCAATATTTTATTCGTAACCAACAGAAGCCCTATAAAGGAAGATTTGTTTTCACAAAATTCTAAAATTTTCTCCTCCTTCGTTTCGTGCCACTCCTGACCTTAGGTTTCTTCTCCTTCTCTTGATTCTTCATTGCTAACCAAACAAAAAATAAAATAAGAGATATTACTAAATCGAATTCTTCAGGAGTTTATATTTGAAAAAATGGCTCAAGAAAGATCTCTTTATAATAAAGGGTCTAGGAACCCAATGTTTGGTCCAAAGGGGCGCGCGCGCGCGCCTGGTGTGAATAATCCTTTCTTTGGAAAAACTCATACTACAGAAACAAAAATAAAAATGTCTAAAGCTAAAGGTACTCCTATATTTGTGTATGATGCCAACATGCAATTTATTGATTTTTTTACTTCAGCTAACGCTGCTGCAGCTGATTATAGAATAGAGGTAAGTCGACCAACTATCGTGAAAAATTTAGATACAGGGCGACTTATAAACAATAAATATTATTTTTATTCTTCAGAACGGATTTAGGGGCTTATTTTATAGTTACCTTTATTATTTCTATAACCCTATAAGGTATAAATAATCTGGGTCGGATCGTTTCTAATAAGCCGACCTTCTAAAGTTAAAATTCCGTAAAAATGTTAAAAGGGTTAAAGTCTTATTTATACTAAATTGTAATAAGTCTTTATGTTAGTGTAGTTAAATGTAATAATTTAATGAGGGAGTTAAGGAGGGAAACGAAACAAAATTAATAAACCAATTTTAAATAAGATTAAACTACCATCTTATTTAGAATTTTAAATAATGCCGTCCTATTTTGTGAAAAATAGGATCATTTCTGTACTATATGCTAGTAAATCTATGCTGTAGTATTATAATTTCTATGGCTCTTTATTAATACTTAATTCTAAATAAGATAAGTGACAATTTAATAAAGGATGGCCCGCATTTCTTTTAAGGAGGTGGATAAAAGTCGCCCTAATTGATATGTTGGCATTAGACGTTTAGCAGGAAACTAATGGATATATATTATCCTAGTAGGTTCCTCAGAGACTATACGTATTGGGTCTATAATTTAAATCTTTGGAGCCGTTAATATCACTGATAATACGGTAAATTCTATTTGATTTAGTGTTAATTATAGAATAAGATATAGTCCATCTCTGTCGAGATGATTAATAGGTGGATTTGGTAATGTAAAAACAAAAATTATAAAATTAAATGAAAATACAACAACCTTAAAGGTGAAAAATAGTAACATCAACAAAGACAATACTGTATCAATTTCAAAATACCACAAAATTTCTTTTGGTCCATGACTTGCAGGGCTAATTGAAGGTGATGGTTCTATAGCAGTACATGATAAAAATTCTAAATCTCAAAAGTACCGTCCAAAAATAATTGTAGTGTTCCATTTAACTGATAAACCTTTAGCTGAAAGACTAGCATTTATTACTCAATCAGGGAAAGTATATATCAAAAAAAACGCAGGATATGTATTATGACAAATTCAAAAAAAAGAAGATGTTATAAGAATAATTAATATTATTAATGGTTATATGCGTACTCCCAAAATAGAAGCATTACATCGTGCTATAGAATGATTTAATCAATATGATGGTTCTGCTATCAACTTATTGAACTTAGATACTTCTCCCATAAATAGTAATGCCTGGTTGGCTGGGTTTGCCGATGCGGATGGAGGTTTTACTATAAATATTACAGATAGAAAGAAAAACGCAAAAATTACAGGTAAACGGGTACAAGTTTTTTTCCGTATTGAAGTAAGACAGAATTATCACCGAAATGTTACTGAGTTACAAGGTGGTAATTCTTATTTTAATATATTAACTAATATTGCTAGGTTTTTAGCTGTAAATTTATATACTAGATCGAGGCAACAAAAAGATAAAGTATTTTATTCTTTTACAGTGATTAGTCATAACACTCAAAGCCACCAAATACTTAGAAACTATTTTGATAAATTCCCATTATATTCTTCTAAATATCTGGCCTATAAAGATTGGTGTGAAGTTTTAGATTTAATGAAAGAAAATACTTTAACTATAGAGAATCTGGATAAGATTAAAGCAATCAAAGCTCAATTTAACAGTAAGCGTAAGGTGTTCGATTTTTCACATTTAAATTCATTAAATTTATAATATAATAAAAAAGTTGCCGTAGCAAGAATAATATTGCTTTATTTCATAACTGTATGCGGGAAACCCCTAAAGTCTTTTTATAGTATTTTGTGAAAACTTTAGTTTTAAACTGGGAGCGTACATGAAGCTAAATAGTAAAAAGAATTAATTACTTTTAATAGATATTTTAACTACTAATGTTATGTATTTTTATTAATAGGAACAAATGGACAATTCGCAGGAAACGAAAATCTTTTGGTATTTCTCAAATTTCATAGGTTCCTCAGAGACTACACGTTATGCTCCAAATTTTATTTGGATGAAGATATAGTCCAAATATAACTGAAAGGTTATAATCAAATGAATTTCTTATTACCATTATTAGAATTTTCAAATTTTTCTAATCGTAATATGGAGGGTAGCTTTGCTAATCATGTAATCGTTAGTGGTAGATATTCGAACCATCCCAGATTGAATAAAAGGTTATATTCTACTACATGTAACAGTTCCAATAATAAAGTTAAAGTTGATCCTTGGTTCTTGACAGGATTTATAGATGCGGAAGGTACATTTATTGTTCCTTTACGTCCAAAAACTGATTTTAAGTGTGGTTGAGAAGCTATGTCTGAGTTTAAATTAGGTTTACATCTAAAAGATTTACCACTATTAGAAGCAATAAAAGCCTATTTAGGAGATATAGGAAATATTAGTGTAAACAAAGTAAAAGATGTAGCGGTTTTCAGAGTTGCTTCTCTTAAAGACTTAGCTGTTATAATAGATCACTTAACTCGCTATCCTTTAATCACACAGAAGCGTGCTGATTTCGAACTGTTTAAAAGTGTAGTTGATATAAAACTATCTGGACGCCACACCACCTTAGATGGTATACAGGAAATAGTAAACATAAGGGCTTCTCTGAATAGAGGATTAACCGAACGTTTACTTCTTGCTTTCCCTCAAACAATCCCAGTGATCAGACCTATTGTAGCTGAAGCGAATGAAAAAACTCTTCATCCTTCATGAGTAGCTGGGTTTGTATCCGGGGAAGGCAATTTTTTAATAGGAATTTCTAAATCGTCTGCAAGTAAAAGTGGATACCATTGTTATTTAAGATTTAAGGTATCTCAGGATTGTAGAGACGAATTCTTATTGAGAAGTTTTATAGCATTTTTCGGTTGTGGTAGTTGTGCTAGATTTGATAATATTGTTGAATTCATATGTGTAAATACTAAGGATATTAATAATATCATATTGCCTTTTTTCATAAAATACCAAATATTAGGAGTGAAAGCTTTAGATTTTTATGATTGATGCCAAGGTGCAGAGATTCTAAAAAATAGAGCTCATCTTACGCCTGAAGGGTTAGCTCGATTAAAGGCTTTAAAATCAGGGATGAACAAGAATAGGGTGGTATAGATAGGTTGTGTTTGTCAGCCCTAGGGTCATAACGCAACTAACTGCTACTAGGAATATTAACTAACGATGGACATATTAGTGAAGTGAATCTTCGTTACATACGTTAGGTAAAAGAAGAATAATTTAAAAATGAACTTTTTATTGCCACTCTTAGTTGGTGGTCCGGACATGGCATTCCCAAGACTTAATAATATAAGCTTTTGGTTACTTCCTCCTAGTTTACTTCTGTTTGCATTTGCTAGCGCTATTGAAGGGGGCGCGGGTCAAGTTTTCTTTGGAAATGACTTTTTATATGCTAGTTTAATTAGTAGGCATAAAAGCCTATACAAAATCACAAAAAAAACTATTACTATATTTAAAAATGAACAAAATAACCAAAACAAAAATAATTTAATATCAATATCACCTCAAGATAAATCTATAGTAGTATTTGGTACAAACTTAACATCTACAGTAGGTATTCAATTTAGTCGTACTCAGTCAGCAATGGTGCAACTTGCTCCTTATCAAAAGAGTGTTATAATAGGATTGCTTTTGTCTGATGGGTGACTAATTTTTACTTCTAAATCCAGTACTAATGCTTTATTAGGATTAAAACAATCGTTAGATCATTCTCAATATGTTTGATTTGTATTTAACATATTATCTCACTATTGTAGTAGTAGCCCTCGTTTAATTACTAGTGTTATATCAGGTAATCGGTATTATGCTTTACAATTCGTTACTAGATCAATGTCATGTTTGACTGAGTTACATTCTCTATTTTATAAAGATGGTAAAAAAATAATTCCTGATAACATTATTGATTTTCTTTCTCCTATATCTTTAAGTACTTGGATTCAAGATGATGGGTATTTCCATAACAGGGATCATTTTTTAGGTCTTTGTACACATTGTTTTTCAGAATCAGAGATAGATTTACTCAAATCAGCTCTGGAACAAAAGTGAAATCTTAAGTGTCGTAAAGAAAAGGTAAAGGGAAAATTTTATGTATTAATTATTGTAAAAAGTTCCATGGATAATGTAAGAAGTTTAATAAGAGAGCATTTGCATAGTTCAATGCTCTACAAAGTAGGTCTTTAAGCAAAATTTGTAAGCTTTTCTTTTTGTGTTATTGCTTCGCATCGCAAAGAAGCAAAAAAAAACCAGTAGAATATCTGTTTCTTTGGATATTAACTGATCGTGAGTGTAAAATTTATGGTAGGTAGCATAAAATTTCATTATATTAAATATATAAGGTTAAAAACAGTCTGATTTTTTTTTTTTGTTACTTATTTGTGGGCACTCAGAATAGGGAGAAGAGTTGTATCTACTATAAATTATTGTGAGTACAAAGGTATGAATCTAAAATATCTTGTAACTGATTAGTGACTTCTAAAGCCCAATCTAAACACTAATTATTAAAGCATACCATTCTTTTATATCAATATAAGCAGCAGTAACGAAAATTATTTAAACTGCTTCATAAAAATATATTAAGGATGGAAAAGATTAAAAAGTTTATCTGTGCCCGAATAGTAAGTTATTACTATGAATAAAGCCAAAATAAAAACCACAATATGCTGGGAGTTTCTAAAGCTTTAAGTACTAATTTTAGTAACAATCTTAAAGATATTTTCAATGAATAACCAGCAAGAAATTAACATATTGAGTTATCTCTTCAGAGACTATAAGTGGTTGATCTTTTAATTGTCATTTTGAAGGATTAAGATATAGTCCAATTTTATAAAAATCAATATATTTTTAAACCAATCTCCGGCGAAGCCGTTCCTCGGATAGGGAATTGTAACATATTATTCTTTAAGTTGATTTCTATTTTTAATTTAACGTAAAAACGTGTGCTAGAATAATATGAAAATATTACGGAGAATATCACTATATGCTGAAAACCTTAAAAACTTTTAGTACTTACTATATTGGTAATGTGAAAATCTTTAAAGAATAATGGGCAATTAGCAGGAAATCTAATATAGACATGAAAATTTTTTATGTTTTTAATAAGAATCCTCAGAGACTACACGTGGTACATCCTAACAATAGGTATTGGATGAAAATATAGTCCTTATTAACATAAAAATGTTAATCAAAAATCAATAGTTTTATCTGGATTGAAGACACGTCTAGATATAACTTGATTGTTTCCTTTTTTCTGCTGTGGGTCACAATTTCGTCTTCTTCATCAAAAAACAAATAATGAAAATAATAAATCAAATTATTTAGGTAGTTATTTAGCAGGATTGATTGAAGGTGATGGTTCAATAATTGTTCCTAAATTACATAGAAATGAAAAAGGAAAACTTAAAAAGACAGTATCAAGAGTTCAAAAATTATCCACTATGAAATATAATTCTAATAAATTAAATCCGCATTGGGTAACCGGCTTCTGCGATGGAGAAAAAACAAAAATAGTAATTTTTGGTACAAACTTAACATCTACAGTAGGAATTAAATTTACTCTAAAACAATTAGCAATGGTGCAACTTGCTCCTTATACTCGTGATGTTATTGTAGGATTATTACTTTCTGATGGGTGACTTAGTTCTGATAGAAAAAATGCTAGATTAGGATTTTCTCAATCTGCAGTTTATGGTGAGTATTTTTGATTTGTATTTTGCTCTTTATCTCATTATTGTTCTTCTTATCCTATAGTAAGAATTAGAAGCCGTTTAGGAAAAGAAAATATTAGCTTACAATTCTTTACTCGAGCAATGCCATGTTTAACTGAACTACGTTCTCTCTTTTATCCTAATGGTGTTAAAATAGTGCCTTATAATATTTATGAACTTTTAACTCCTATTGCTCTAGCCCATATGATAATGGGAGATGGATCTGTTGAACGACATGGTTTAATAATCTGTACTAATAGTTATTCTATAGAAGATGTTGTTCGATTAATGAATGTTCTTATAATTCGATATAACTTAGAATGTAAAATACGTTTAAAAAAACAAAATCAAAAAATTGAATATATGATTTATATTAGTCAATCTTCTATGTCTACTTTACGTACTATTGTTACTCCTTATTTCCATTCTTCTATGTTATATAAGATAAGTAAATAGAGTTTATGTTCAAGAGGGTTGTTTTTCTATCCAAATATCTAAATCTGAGGCTCATAAAACCGGCTGAAAAGTTGCACTTACTTTTTCAATAGGGCTACATTATAAAGAATTAAATTTAATAAATAAAATACAGTCTTTTTTTAATGGGGCAGGTAAGGTTTATTATCAGGAAAATTTTAAGGTCGTAGTTTTTCGTATTAAATCTACGAAAGATTTAGCTCAATTAGTCTTACCACATTTCGATAAATATCCTTTACTTACTCAAAAGAGAGCTGATTTTGAATTATTTAAACAAGCGGTAGAGTTAGTGCTACGTGGAGAGCATTTGACAACGGAGGGTATTTTAAAAATTATTAGTATTAAAGCTTCATTAAATCTAGGATTACCTGACGGATTAAGCAAAGCTTTCCCTAATATTATTCCGAAAGACAGATCAGTGGTAGAATACACTGGAATTCAAGATCCACACTGAATAACAGGGTTCGCTTATGGAGAATCTTGCTTTTTTGTGGAAAGAAGTAAATCTAAAACTCATAGTTTAGGCTTTCAAGTTAGGTTAAAGTTTATTATAAGTCAAAATGTTAAAGATGTAATATTAATAAATGGATTGAAAGATTATTTTGACTGTGGAGATGTTATATTGGACTCTCGAGATATGTCTCACTATGTTATTAGAAAAATATCAAATATATCGGACGTAGTACTACCCTTTTTTGCTAAATATCCTTTACAGAGTTCTAAATTAGCCGATTTTGCCAATTTTTGTGAAGTGGCAAATATAATAAACAGTAAGGCTCATTTAACTCAAGAAGGATTGGACCGCATTAACCAAATAAAATCGGGAATGAATAGGGGTAGAAATTCAAATTAGTAAAAATCACTTTTGTAGAAAAGGATAAACCTCTTGCTAATAAAATAAAAGAAATACTACAAAGTGGTACAAAATATATAAATTATTTAATTCAAGATTTATCAACACTTTTACTGGCGGAGCAGGTTGGGATTCTCGCCCAATCTTTTCCCTTCAATTCCCCCCCTTATGTCCCGGGGTGCATAATGATAAAACAAAAAAAAAAAATGATTTTTTGACACAAAATCAGAAAGTTTTTAAAGCCTATTATTCCGTTCGCTCCGCGCCCAAAGGAAATTCTTTTGTTAGTTATTCTAATGCTGATACTCAAAAGGAGCTTATTTTAAATGATAACAAAGAAAAAGCTGGAGTTTATCGCTGAACACATATAGAGTCGGGAAAGATATATCTAGGATCGAGTATTAATCTTTTTCGAAGATTTACTCAGTATTATAACATAAAATATGTCCTTAGAGCTGCTAAATCCAGTCTAATTTGTAAAGCCTTGCTCAAATACGGTTATTCTAAATTTAAGCTTGATGTATTAGAATATTGTGATCCTTGCGATGTAATAGCAAGAGAACAGTATTATATCGATCTTTTAAAGCCAAATTACAATATATTACAGGTAGCGGGATCATTTTTTGGCTATAAACACACAGAAGAAACTCTGGCCAAAATGAAGGAAATGGCTCAAAATCGTTCAGATGAAACAAAAGCTAAATTAAGAGAGGCAGCTTTAGGTAGAACATTTAATCACACAGAAGAAACCAAAATTAAATTGAGAGATGCTATATTAGGAATAAAACGTTCCGAAGAAACTCGGGCAAAATTACGTGTTATTCAATCTAATAGGAAAAAACATCCTGTTGCGGGCATTAAGCTCGAAGTTAAAGATACTCTAACTGGTAATACTTTATATTATGACTCTTTACGTATTGCTGCGAAAGAGCTTAATAGTAATCACAAAACAATTAGTAATTACTTAAAGAGTGGAAAGCTTTTTCAGGGTAGATATCAGATAACTAAAAGTAAATGTTAACTACCCATGTTAACGTCGTGCCTAGTTCTTAATGGGAAAATGAGAACTCCTAAAATTGAGGCTCTTCACAGACTTATAGATTGGTTAAATAATAAAAATTCAAAATATTTATTAGAAATTCATAAAATCCCTAAGTTAGGGTTAAATGAGAGTAGTTTAAATTCTGATGCATGATTATCAGGGTTTATTGAGGCTGATGGTAACTTTTATTGTGCTTTTAATTTGAATTCAGAAGGTATAGCAACAAAAGTTAAACATTATATGAGAATTTCTCAAAAAACAACATATGGGAAAAATACGGTGTTACCTCTGGAAATTCATTCTAATTTTCATATAATGGATAAAATCAAAGAATTTTTGGATGTTAAAAACGTTGTTAAAACACAAAGAATTAGGCGCTCCGCAATAAAAACAGAATAATAATAATAATAATATACTAAAAGTAAATAAAAATAAAAAAAATAGAAAAGGAAACACTTTAATCGTAAAGTCGTATGAAAAAGGTACAAATAAAAGTTAAGCAATTTAAGGATTATATAACAATATTACCCCCTTGAGACTGGCTCGCTAACAAAGTCTAACATATAATTAAAACAGGTTTTATTTTTACCTACCTTGTTGGCTATAATTTGTTTAGTATTATAAAAAACGAGGCGTATAGCATTCTTTACCATTAGAAAGGTAAATAAGCCTAATATCTAAACTATTATCTTAAATGTAAAATATCCTCTGATATTCTCTCCACCATTCGCCTACCTTCGGTAAGGCTTTGGGAATTTTATTAGTAAATAAAATTTTAGTGCTTCGCTGATTTTTTTTAAGGCTTGAGGCTGAGGTCATATCATGGGTAAATAAATCATAAATTAAAACTAATATGAAAAATTCAACTCCATTCGTTCCAAAAAGAGAATATTTTAATGCTGATATTCAAAAATTCGATGTTTTTTTTGATAATAAAAATCAATAAGGGATTTATAGGTGGGTTAATTTGGTAAATAATAAGTCATACATTGGCTCTGCCGTTAATTTAACAAAAAGGTTTCATAATTATTATAGTGCAAAATGCTTAATGAATAATTCTAGTATGATTATTTCTCAGGCTCTATTGAAATACGGATATTCTAATTTTTCTTTAGAGATCTTAGAATACTGTGAAGTTTCTGAGCTATTAACAAAGGAAAATTACTACTTTGAACTATTAAAACCTGAGTATAATATCTTAAAAGAAGCTGGCTCTTCTTTAGGTAAAAAACATTCAGATGAAACTAAATTCAAAATATCAGCTTCTCAGATAGGAAAAAAAATTCCAAAAGAAGTAAGGGCTAGGATATCATCTTCACTATTAGGTCGAAAATTCTCAGATGAAACTTTAGCCAAAATGTCGGTTTCTCAAAAAGGTCATAAGGGAGCTGCTCAACCTAATGCTATACAAATAGAGGTTACTGATTTAGAAACAAATACTTCTACTTCTTATGCTTCAATAAATGAAGCAGCTAAAGCCTTAAATTGTCCCAGTGCCTCAATTCGAAGAAATTTAAATTCTATAAGTCAAAAACCTTATAAAGGTAGATATGCTTTTAAAAAATTATTATAATTATTCCGTTCTGTTCTGTTGCTTTGCTGGCGAATTCCATTTTTTTCATTCTCTTTTTATTGGTTATCTTATCCAAACTAGGTTTTTTTTTAAAAGTTAAACCTAACCCGAAGTAAGAACATCAAAAAAAGCTTCTTGCGAAATATTAATAAATTATTTATCTATCTATCCTTTATTTAGTTCTAAACACCAAGATTTTTTATCTTGATGTGACGTCCATAAAATAAGGGTGTCTAAAGAGTACCAAACTATAAAAGGAACAAAAAAACTAATTTCCTTAAAAAACGGCATGAATACTTTAAGAACTCAATTTAATTGAGATTCATTGAACAAATTTTACAATGTTCAATAAAATAGTGGGAATAATAGTGACGAAACTTTTAAATATTGGTTTTTAATAAAAAAGACAGGTTGAACTCTTTATATGGATAAGGAGTTGCTCTTAGGCGACATTGGGGCAATAAAATTCTTTTCGATGCGTGAAACTTTAGCTGTGGTGTTGAACAAATCTAATCTAAATAAACTAAACGATAATGAAAAATTTAAAATTTGACTAGTTGGATTTACGGATGGAGATGGGTGTTTTACCGTGGTGAAATCAGGTAGTACTTATCGCCTTCATTATAGTCTAAGCCAATCTTCCTATAACTTAAGAATACTTTATTATATTAAAAGTCAATTGGGTTATGGTAGTGTTTCAAAAAGCTCCAAACAAAGCTGGGCAAATTTTAGAATTACAGATAGAAAAATTTTAAACCAGGTAATTTTCCCTATTTTTGATAAATACCCTTTATTAACTAGTAAATATTTTTCTTATATACGTTTTAAAAAAGCATATGATATTTTAGAAAACAAAAATCTTACTACAAATGATAAAAACAAAGAAATAGAAAAATTATTAAGTAAGAAACTTTCTATTGATTACATTTCACCAGCTATATCACACTTAAATAAAACAAGCAATTATGAGGAAATAGCTAATGCTATTTCAATACACTGATTGGTAGGCTTTACTGAGGCGGAAGGAAATTTTGGAATCTTCCCCGACAAAGGAAGGTTTCATATTCGATTCACTCTTGCTCAAAAATTGGATAAAATTCTATTACAGCTTATTAAACGTCTTTTACATATATCAAGTAATGTAAATTATAATAAACAAGGTATTTATGTATTAGCCACATCAAACTCTAGATCTATCCAAAACATAATTGATTTATTTACAGGAAAACTTAAAGGGATAAAATCTCTTGAGTTCAAATTATGGTGTAAAGCAAATTATTATAAAAAAACAAACATAGATAAAGTAAGTAAAATACATAAAATTATTCAAAAATTACGTAAAAAGAATAATATCTAATATTATCTTTAGTTTATTAAAGTGTGAAATTGTTCAATTAAAACATATGTTATAGGCTACTCATGTTTAATGCGCATTTTTTTATCTCAAACATATGTAAAAATGCCTATTTCGGGGAGAAAACACGCCTGAGTAGATAATAAAAAATATTCTACTCATCAGAGACTAAACAAAGAATATCTTAAAAATAGTAAAGATTGATTTGAACAATGGCTAGTTGGTATGACAGATGGTGATGGAACATTTTCTATTGTACGCCAAAACAATAAGTGAAGTTTAGTCTATAAAATAGCTTTAAGTAGATATAATCTCAGGGCACTTTTTTACATTAAAAAGCAATTAGGAATAGGTTCAGTTACAAAAGATAACAATAAAGGACAAATTCTTATTAGAGACAGAAAAAAACTCGAAAAGTATATATTTCCCATTTTTGATAAATATCCTTTATTAACAAGTAAACAGTTTAATTATGAAAAATTTAAACAGGCGTTTTTCATATTAGAAAATAATAGTTTTACTAAAGAAGAAAAGGATATAAAACTTTTTGAATTAAAAACAAAATCAATTCCTAATAATTATATTTCTCCTGTTTGGAATAATATAAAGTTACCTTTAAAAACTGTAAATAATGTCAGTGGAATAATTACTAAACCATGGTTAGTTGGCTTTATTGAGGCTGAGGGTAGTTTTTATTTAGTCTCAAAAGATTCTACTAGAATAGAACATGGATTTGGTTTAACTCAAAAATTAGATAATATAGTTCTAGAAGCTATAGGACTAGTACTTCATATTATTAGCAACTAACTTGAAATAATGCTGACTTCAAATGGGTGTTAAGTATTTATTCATAGATCAGAAATCTTAGTAGAGGTTTTTCCTTTATTTATGCCCAACTTATATTTTTACCAGTATATTAATATTGGTGTTACAAATAACCACAGGCTTTTAGCCGGTTAAGATGGAAATTTATATATTTTCTACAAAAAAAACAAAATGACATATACAATTAATTATATCACAAGGATAATGCCTATAGCATTTTCTTTAATTGGTTTGACTACTGCTAATTTTTCGATTTACTCAAAATCATATTTCATAAGATCTTTTTCAACATCGCTTCCAAATGTTAATCCTTCAATTGTACTAGATCCTTATTTTATTACAGGATTAACGGATGCTGAAGCTTCCTTTTCTTTTTCAGTTATAAAAAGTCAACAAAATATAGTTGGGTGATCTGTTCGACCATCTTTTGCTATCGAATTAAATGACAGAGATATCCATCTCTTGAATCTTCTCAAATCCTTTTTCGGCGTAGGTAGTTTAAGAATTAACAAAAAAAATGGTTCTGTGATTTATTCTGTACAATCAGTAAAAGATCTAGTTAATGTAATAATTCCGCATTTTGATAAGTATCTTCTAGTGACAAATAAAAAAGCAGACTTCTTACTATTTAAGTCAATTATTGATTTAATATGTAAAAAGGAACATCTTACAATCACTGGATTAACTAAAATTGTAAGTATAAAAGCCTCGATGAATAAAGGCTTATCCTCAGAATTGTACAAATCTTTTCCAAATGTAATACCCATTGAAAGACCTTTAGTAGAACTCACAAAAATACTAAATCCTAATTGGTTAGCTGGGTTCGTGAGTGGTGAGGGTTGTTTTTTTGTAAATATTACAAAATCTAAAACAACAATAACAGGATATAGAGTTGAATTACGTTTCACAATAACTCAACACTCTCGTGATGCTGAGTTAATTAAGAGTTTGATTAATTATTATGGGTGTGGTACATTTAGTCAAGATTTTAAAAATGCTGCAGTTTATTTTATTGTAATTAACTTTACAGATATATTCAACATCATTATTCCCTTTTTTAGTAAATACCATATAAAAGGTGTTAAATCAATGGATTACTCCGATTTTGTTAAAATAGCAAAGTTAATGCAAAACAAAGCTCATCTTACAATAGAAGGATTAGAGCAAATTAAAAAGATTAAGGAAGGAATGAATAGTAAAAGAAAAAATTAGCTTCTATATGCCTAAGAGCCTTTAAGGTAGACATTCTCTTTTAGGCTTGGTTTTCGTTTTTTTCCTTAGGGTTTATTTTATAATAAACCTAAACTTCTGTTAAATATAAATCAAAATATAATCATTATATTTTAGACACAACTAATTCTAGAGCTATTGAAAATATTATAGAATATTTTCATAATACAATGAAAGGTATGAAGGCTGTAGAGTATAAAATATGGGCAAGATCTTATTATAAAGATAAAGGAAATTATATAAATTTATCTAAAGTAAGAGATATTCTTAGAAAAATGAAAACTAAATTATTAGAAATTTCATATTTTGATCGTTAAAATTAAATCTACAGCTTAGCTGGGATACTGTTTAAATTAAATACAGCACCAAAAGCTAAAGAAATTGATCCTTGTATATTAATAACAAGAAGTAGTAGAGGAATAACAATATTAAAGGCCTCCTTTGCTTTACAATATAAAAAGATAAAAGTATAGTCCGAACAATATAGAAATTTATTGAGTGTAACGATAGTTTTGATATATAAAATTAAAATGAGGTTACCAACATTCAGTTATCCTCCTTTATCTAGTATCCAAAGTCATAGTGGAGCTAGTGTAGATTTAGCTATATTTGGATTACATTTATCTGGTATAAGTTCGCTTTTGGGTGCTATTAACTTCATTACAACAATATTAAATATGAGAAGTCCTGGGATTAGGTTGCATGAAGACGGTAGTTTACCGTCAATTTGTGTATAAGAGTCAAACTCCGGGGACACCCTAAAGCTCTAGTAACCAAAGTTATATAGGAAACTAGATGACTGGCCTGACTAATCACCAGGGTATGGTAACATCACTAGAGATGAAGGAAACTGAAATGGGCGATCGCGGATCTAAATCAGACAATGGTCATTGTTTGTAAAAGAGCAACGAGTAGATGGTTCTTCAGTATTTATATTACTGTAAGGTGTATTCTAGTCGCCGGGAAACCGGTTCTGGGGGTGAAACTACATGCTAGTAATTTAGGTTTAAGTGATAAATACACTACTTAGTATAAAACCTTTAATTTTCCTGTATGTAGATCTTCAAACCTCCGAATTTATATACACTTAGGTTAAAGTGATATAAATGAGTAAAACGAAATATACTACTCGTGCTAATAATCTAAACCCTCATTTTGTTACAGGTTTCTCTGATGCAGTATCGTGTTTTATTTTAATTATTAGCAAAAACCCTAGACATACTTTAGGTTGAAGTGTGAAATTAGTTTTTAATATTCATTTGCATAGTAGAGATATAAATAGTTTATATAGAATTCAACGTTTCTTTGGTGTAGGTAATGTAACTCTTCACGGAGATGCTGCTCACTACCAAGCTACAAAACTAAGTGATTTAGCTTGTATAATTGAACATTTTAATAACTATCCGCTGAAGACTAAAAAGTATGCAGATTTTTTATTATTTAAAAAAGCTTTTGACATAGTAAAGAATAAAGAACATCTAACTGAGGCAGGTCTTACCAAACTTATTAGTATAAGAGCAACTCTTAATAAAGGGTTATCAGAAAGATTGATGGCTGCTTTTACTAAAGTTATTCCTGAGCCAAGACCTCTAATACCTAAAACTACTTTAAATTATAACACACCAGGGGTTAAATACTGATTAGCAGGATTTGTGTCTGGTTTCCCAAAACTACTTTGGAATCAAACACACTAGGTATTAAAAGCCATTGAATGGCTGTATTGTATGAGAAATATATTACGTTTTATTCTTTTTGATCACTTCCCCCCATTGGCAGTGCGCAGTGCCCGGATTTTTTATAAAAATCCTGCCAATGGCAATGAGGGAGTCAAAGTTGTATAAATGAAATGAACGAAAAACATTTCTATCTTGAAGTATATTAATTCTTATTTTGCTACAGGCTTATCTAAGTCCTCTTCAATTACAAAATCTATTAGACAGTTTAGAACAAAAAGCTCCAATACTAATAATACAAATCTAAGCTTAGTAATTTTTTGGGACTAATTTACAATCTCAAGTTGGTACTGGTATATTTACAAAGCAAGTTAGTGGGATGATTAAGTTTCCAGCATATCAAAAGAGCGTTATTGTTGGGTTAATTCTATCCGATGCTTGACTAAGATTCGCATCTAAAAGACATAAGAATGCCCTTTTAGGATTCGCACAGTCTGGAGCTCATTCTAAGTATTTTTACTTTGTATTTTGGTCCTTAGCCCATTACTGTTCTTCCTTCCCTTTAGTTAGAATTAGAAATCGTTTTGGAAAAACAACAATTGGTTTACAACTTGAAACTCGTTCATTACCTTGTTTTACTGAATTATATTATCTTTTTTATATTAATGGAGTTAAAGTAATTCCACTTAACATTTACGAATTATTAACTCCAGTGGCTTTAGCTCATTGAATTATGGGGGATGGTTCTACACAACGTCATGGATTAATAATATGTACAGACTCTTACACTATTCCAGAAATTGTCCGTTTAATTAATGTATTAATAATTAGATATAGATTAGAATGTACGTTACGCTTTCATACTTATAGTCAACCTAGAATATATATTAAACAACATTCTATGGCTCAGTTACAGACAATAGTGGGACCATATATGATTTCTTCACTTTTATATAAAATAAGAACAAAATAATTTAAGGATGTTTCTATATTAAAGTAAGCAAATCTAAAACACATAAATTAGGTAAAAGTGTAGCTCTTAATTTTTTAGTAATTCAACATAAAAGAGATGCAAAATTATTAGAAAGCTTTACACAAGTTTTTGGTTGTGGTAGTTATTCTATTCAAGAAAAGACTGGTATTGGTACATTTGCTGTGTCAAACTTTAATAATATAATAGATAAGGTTATACCTTTTTTTGAAGAGTATCCTATATTAGGTGTAAAAGCTAAAGATTTTGAGGACTTTAAAGAAGCATCAATCCTTATTAAATCTAAAGCTCATCTAACTAAAGTAGGGTTAGATAAAATTCTCTTAATAAAATCAAGAATGAATTTTAAAAGAGAATTAGAGTAAGTAGTATAGAATTATTATACATAAAGACTTATATCTGAACTCTTTTTTTTTATGTTTTTTATCCTTACATTTATATAATATATAAACATTTTTCAATTAATTACAAAAGAATAAAAAGATAGACAAGTCTTTATGTGATTTATCGGAGTTTAAATATAGCTCTAGATTAAAGTTACCACATTAAGATAAGTAGTTGTCATTATAGTAGACTTATAATTATCTTAATAATGTTAGGTCTTATTTGATAAATGCTTATTGTTTTGTGGAGCGAAATTAGCACTATTTGGTTGAGCTGTAGTTATTACAGCTGTTTTATTATTATTATCTCTCCCTGTGCTCGCCGGTGCTATCACTATGCTTATTACTGATCGTAACTTCAATACTTCATTCTTCGAAGCCGCTGGAGGTGGTGACCCTATTCTGTATCAACATTTATTCTATCATAACTTACCCAAGTTCATGGGGGTAGGTGGTGAACTGTTATTTATTTTCTTCTTAGCACTAGGGTCAGGCCTAATAAATCTAAGTAGTTTATGCAGATCAGCTACTTTAACTATAACTCCAAATAATAAATTTCAATTTCAACTGTTTTACACTAAATATAAAGCCCTTTTAGGTGATAGACCCTTGCCCTCTAAAGAATTCTTAACATGGCTTATAGGGTTTACAGAAGGAGATAGTTCGTTTATTGTAAATAACAGGGGTGATTTGGCTTTTGTAATAACTCAATCTACCAGCGACATATATACGCTTGAATTTATTAAAGAAACATTGGGTTTTGGTAAAGTTATTAGTCAATCTGTCATAACTAGTCGGTTTGTTTGTCAAGATAAATTGGGAATTGAGCTGATTATTTATTTATTTAATGGTAATTTGGTTTTTCCTAGTAAACAAAAATCATTCGAAAAATTTATAGACGGCTTTAATATCTGATGTTCAAAAGGAAGGATAAAATTAAACCAAATTACTTTTATCCCTTCTACTATTTTACCTGATCTGACTAATAGTTGATTAGCTGGATTTACAGATGCTTATGGTTGTTTTACTGTCTCTATTTTATCTAACTCTGTAGCGTTTAGATTTAGATTTATATTAACTCAAAAAGGTGAAATTAATATTCCTATTTTAAATCACCTAGTCACATTATTTAAAGGAGGGAGAGTTGAGCCCCATTCTGTAAAAAACGTGTACGAATATAGAATTAATGGTCTTAAGGCCTGTTCTAATGTCTTTAGCTATTTCGATGAGTTTAATTTAAACTCTAAAAAAGCTGTAAGTTATGCACTATGGAAACAACTATACACTAGATTAAAAAATAAAGAACATTTAGATCCTGAACTTAGAGTAGTTTTAAAAGAAAAAGCGTCTATTATAAACAAATCCAATAAATAAAACAAAATATGCTTCATGTCGATTGATTAGGCTCCGTCTCAGCTTGGGGCTACGCATTAAGAGAGAAAAATAATCAATCATTTTTGGAATAGAGGGTGTGGTTTAACGTATAAATAAGATAAGTTATGAAGTTATTAAGGCAAGTGTTATAAGTTTTCAAAGACCATTAATAACGAATACTAAAGTATACCATAACCCTAGCTCTTATCTATTTATGCTTGCAACTCTTAGGTTTATAGAGACAAAATGTAGATCTCTTATAAACCTTTTCACAATTTGTGATTGGAAGGAAAAGTTAGTTAGGATAAGCATTACTTGGTTAAGTAATGGGTAATTAGGTTTAATTACTTAGCTACACTAGTGTTACGGTCAATGATTTTCTCAATTAAAGATCGTCGGTTGTCTAAGCAATCGCTACAGACTGGTTCACTGGTGGGTGGCTGAAATGCTGCTTAATGTACAGTCGGTTTCTCCACCATATGTGATGGGCACAAGCCTACTATTGAGAAAGATTCTTATATGGTAGTACCTGGGTTTGATACGAGAGAGTATTATTACTTTAAGTCAAATTTGGAGAAAATGGATTCTTCGGTCAAATATGGCCCTTTAAAATTATTTTAATGCAACAAACTATAAGCGGGGAATTCGTTATAAATTTATTAGGTACTTTAGACGTAAGTTATATTTTTGATACCGCTAAAGTAAAAATCCTTTTAAATACGAACAATCCGCAAGTAACCAAAGCGTTTAACTCGCAAGTAGGAACTTCAGAGGCCATACGTTTGTTAAATATAAACACTAGATCAATTCATAAAATAGGAAAGGGTAGCCACCCTACAGATGATAATTTAAAGTTTAAACAATGATTGGCGGGACTTATAGATGGAGATGGATATTTTCATTTAACTAAAAAAGGATATGCAAGCTTAGAAATTACAATGGATATTAGAGATGAATATGCTTTACAAATTGTTAAGAATGTTTATGGAGGATCAATTAAATTAAGATCCAATGCAAATGCATTGAGATATAGATTGCACCATAAAGCAGGTTTGTTAGAAATAATTAATGATGTTAATGGACATATTAGAAATTCTGATAGATTAGTTCAATTAAATAAGATTTGTATAAACTATGGTCTAGATTTAATTTACCCTGAGAAGTTAAGTTATGATAATGGATGATTATCAGGATTTTTTGATGCTGATGGTTCAATCTCTATAAATACTACTAATGGACAATTATCTATAACTGCTACTCAAAGAACATCTGAACTATTAACTCCTCTGGTTGATCTTTATGGTGGTAATGTCTATATTGATAGAGGTAGTTCTCAATCTTTCAAATGGTATCTCACCAAAAGAGAGGATATTCTTAAATTAATTGAATATTTTAAAAAACATCCTTCAAGATCTGCTAAAAAAAATAGACTTCACTTAATTCCTAAATTTTATGAGTTGAAAGACATGAAAGCCCATAAGGCTTTACCAGGAACTTTTTTAGAAAAAAGTTGACAATATTTTTATTCTAAATGGTTAAAATACGAGCATTATACTGAAAATTAGATTGTTTATATTTAAAGATATGGTCCAAGAAGTTCTATAGAACTTTAGCATCCAGAGGTGTCGGCTCCAATTCTAATATATTTTTTGGTGGTTATGAATTTATTGTGCGTTTCAGGCTTCAAGCCTGAAATGGAAAATTTACGTTTAATTAGTGATCATGTTCCTACGCATAGAAAACCTGTTACCGATGAACAATTTGGAGAATATTTAGCCGGTCTGATAGAGGGAGATGGGTGAATTACAACATCTCAGCCTAATATTTCAATTGCTTTTCACATTAATGATGCACCAGTATAAAAAGACGAATCGGTTACGGGAAAGTTGCTAAAGTTAAGGATAAAAACGCATTAATTTACAGAGCTAATAAAGATGGAACTATAGCAATAGCAAAACTTATTAATGGTAAACTAAGAACTGAAAAAATAGATAAATTTAATATACTACTAGAATGGGTAAATAAACATATAGCTACTCCTATCTTGGCTCAGGAAAAAAATACTTCTACGCTAGCAAATAGTTATTGATTAGCTGGTTTTTCAGATGCGGATTCATCGTTTCAAATTAAAGCTCTAAGCAGAAAAGGTAGAAAGTTTGGTTATGAAATAAGGTTAAATTATCAAATTGATCAAAAAAATATATTTATTTTAGAAAAAGTTAAAGAAGCATTTGGAGGAAGCATCGGATGTAGAAAAACGCAAGATACTTTCTACTATGGTTCTGTCAACTTTGGTTCAGCAAGAAAAGTAATCAATTATTTTGATAAATTTCATCTATTATCTAGTAAGCATATAAATTATTTAAAATGAAGAAAAGCTTATAGAATAATACAAAGAAAAGAACATCTGACTAAAAAAGGAATTGATCAAATATTAAAGTTAAAATTAAGCATGAATTCATATTCAAAAGATATGTTTGAATTATAAATTAAGGCCTCTTAAATTTACTATATACTGGAAAGTCTAATATGTATAAAAATATAAAAATACTTTCTACATTATTAAATTGGCCCTTTTCTAATCTCCATTATGAAAAGGGTTGTTAATGTAACAATGAAAGTATTACTTAGATAATCAGTAGAAAACCTTTATAGATAATGGAGACCATAATATTCATTATTAAAAAAAGATAAAGGGCTTCTCAGAGACTGGATAAAGTATCCCATAAGATTATTTATGATATGTGAATGTGTAATATTGACCTACGGGTTTCCTACACAAGATATAGTCCCATCAGTCTAGTGATAGGCTGAGTGCTCTATAATTACATTAGGATGTACAGAGCCAAGATAAATGCGAAATATATAAGCTTCTTAATTTTATTGTTTGCTGGAAACACCTATAGTATTTTTACAATACTTTGGCAATATTATTACTCCATTAGATATATATTAATATATGCTAACATAGTAACAAAATTGAGTCAAGGTCAATCAGCAGGTAATAATACATCAGTGATTAATACCTCAGAGACTACGCATAAAAGCATTGAGTCTATAAGTGAACTATCCGTGAATAGTGAAAACATTAAGTTAATTACCGAACATATACCTACCCACTGAAAACCCTTAACAGACGAAGAGTTTGGTCATTATCTGGCTGGACTGATAGATGGTGACGGCCATATCGGAATACGTGTAATAGCTATTGCTTTTAATATATTAGATATCTCATTGGCTTATTATATTAAAGAACGAATAGGTTATGATCGTGTTACTAAGATAAGAAATAAAAATGCTGTTATATTAGTATATCTAGTCGTGAAGGAATAGAGAAAGTTATTAATCTAACAAATGGTAAACTGAGAGTGCAGTATAAGATGGATAATATGAAGAAAAATCTAACCGATTGTTATAAAAAAAACTTATAATAATAAAAGAGGATCTTCACTTAAATACTAAATCAAATCTTCAGAACTATTGGTTAGCTGGCTTTATCGATGCGGATGCAAGCTTCCAAATCAAAATAATGGATAGAATAAATCTTAATGGTAGTACACGTTTTGAGGTTAGACTTTATCTTCAAATTGACCAAAAAACTCGTTTATTACTTAATCTAATAAAGGATAGCTTTGGCGGAAATATTGGGTACAGAAAAACTCAAAATACTTATTACTATAATTCTACTAGCTTTGGTTCGGCTAAAAAGTTTATAGCATATCTAGATAAATACCATTTGCTATCAAGTAAGTATTTGAATTATCTAAAATGGAGAAAAAGTTATATTTTAATACAAGAAAGAAAGCACTTAACTCCAGAGGGACAATACAAAATTCGCAAATTTAAATTCAAAATGAATAGTTATTCAAAGGAAACACTAGATTTAAGCACTTAAAGTATAGTGTAAAGTTTTACTTATGCAATGTCCCAAACTCCTTGGATTGTTAAAAGGGAGATGGGAAATGAAATTAATTATAGAATAAAGGTGAGACTTTTAATTTCAATCTAAAAGTCGGGTCAGGGTGGGAATCTATAATTGTTTTTCTGATATATCACTCAATGCAAGATATAGTCCAAACAAATACGAGAGTATTTGAGTATTAATTTAAATGAGCATTTTTGTAATTTTAAATTACATTAACTATTTAATTAGTCAATATTATTGTTTACTAAAAATTTCTCTATTTATAGACGAATAAATGCCCTTTACTATTGTTTCAAGTCTTAAATTTTATAGAGAATATTTATTATTTTACACAAATAACTCATACGAATAATGAAAAAAAATATGGTTAATAGGCATCTCAACGTAGCTATAAATATATAGGCTTCTTAACGTTGCTATATGCTGGAACTACTTCGATACTCAATTTTAAATACTCCATCTTAAATGACATAGTAAAAAAGTTAAAACGATGAAGTAAATCAGCAGGTAACAGTTATATATGTTTGTTTTATGTTATATTTATAAATAAAACTGGAACCTCAGAGACTTTGCGCAACGAAACCGCAATAAATACAGAAAGAATTAAACTTATTTCTGTTCATGGGGGAGAATTTTGGCAATTCTCCTTGTGTGTAAGGACCAAACTCCGGGGAAACCCTAAAGTTCTAGTAACCAAAATCTTCAAAGAAATTTGAGGGTTGGCCTGATTAATGACCCAGGGTATGGTAATATCACTAGAGATAGACGAAAGGAAAATGGGTAATCGCGGATCTAAATCAGACTCTATTATCTGTAAAAGAGCAACGAGTAGATGGTTCTTCAGCTATTATAGCTGTAAGGTGTACTCTAGTCGTCGGGAAACCGATTCTTGAGAGAAAAATATCTTCGTGCTCTTTTCGTGGCTAGTAGCAGCAGTTTTTCTCGGTGTTAACGTGGGCCTTCTGAGCAACTGATCGGAATTAACAGAGTTATCTAATCAATACATATTCGGCGATTCTTTTTTTTCTATTAATTTAGACTTAATACCAGCTTTAATCCCTTTTTCATACGATACACAAGGATCAAAAACAAATTCTTATTATATCACAGGATTAGTTGATGGTGAGGGTTCATTTGGTATATACCTAACAAAGTATAATAAATCAAAAGCTGGTTATTCGATCCAACCTAATTTCCAGATAACTTTGCATAAAAATGATTATGCTTTATTAGAAACGATTAAACTCTATTTTTATGTTGGTAGTATTTATAAAGACGGAGAAAGTTTATACAAGTTCTCAGTAAGATCATTAAAAGATTTAGAAATAATTTTAAAACATTTTGATAAATACCCTTTACATACTCAAAAGCGGGCAGATTATGAACTATTTAAACAAGTTGTTCTGATGCTGCTTAATAAAAGACATTTTACGGAGGAGGGTCTTCTAAAAATTATAGCAATCAAAGCAGCTATGAATAAAGGATTGTCAGAATCTTTAAAAACAGCTTTTCCAGATTTGATTCCAGTTACAAGACCCGTAGTTATAGATCAAGAAATAAAATACCCTAATTGATTAGTAGGGTTTTCAGAGGCTGAGGCTTGTTTTTTAGTCGTTATTTCTAAATCCCCCAAAAATAAATTTGGTAAGAGAGTTATGTTGAGATTTACAATAACTCAACATGCTCGAGATGTTGAACTTCTTAAAAATATAATAACTTTCCTGGACTGTGGAGTAATTCAATCTAATCTAGATTCAACAAAAAAAGTTGCAGTTTCTAAATTCTCAGACATTACTGAGAAGATTATTCCGTTCTTCGACAAATATCCCTTAAAAGGTACTAAAGCTAAGGATTATTCAGATTTCAAGAAAGTAGCTAATCTAATAGAAAATAAAATACATCTAACTCAATCGGGGTTAGATGAAATTGCTCGTATCAAAGCTCGTATGAACTCGGCTATACGATAACTCGTTCGTATGTAGGGAGAGACCAATAATATGTAATTAACATCGAAAGCCTCGTACCAATATAGTCAACACTAATAAAGAGCTATTCGTTTTAAGTGGTTAGTGAGTGATGACACTAATCCTTAATTAGAGACAATAGTAACTCAAGATTAAAGAAACCACAATAGCCTGATCCTAATTTATTACAACTATAATAAGGATAAAGTTGTGGACGGTTCCTACTCATTTAAAGCCTGCTAATGATACTGAATTTGGTCATTATTTGGCAGGGTTAATAGATAGTGATGGTCATTTTAGTAGTAAACAACAATTAGTCATTGTATTTAATTCATTAGATGTTTCCTTAGCTTATTATGTAAAAGAACGAATAGGTTATGGTACTATACGTAAAGTTAAAGATAAAAATGCTATTCTTCTAATAATATCAGTTAGAAAAGGTTTGGAAAAAGTAATTAATTTAATTAATGGAAAAATAAGAACAGAAAATAAATTAAATCAAATAACTAAAAATATCTTAAATCACGTAAATTATACTGAATTTAGTAAAACAATTAGTTTAAAATTAAATTTAGATAGAAATTTAGAAAACCATTGGTTAGCAGGGTTTACTGATGCTGTATCCGAAGGATCGGGTAGTTTCCAAATTAAATTAATTAATCGTAGTAATAAAACAGAAGTGTTATTAAATTTCCAAATTGTAGCACAAAAACAAAATAATCTTTTAATCTTAATTAAAGACTTATTAGGAGGTAATATTGCTTATAAAAAAAGCCGAGACAGTTATTTATATGATTCATCTAGCTTTGGTTCAGCTAAAAGGGTGATAAAGTATTTTGATAAATATCATTTATTATCTAGTAAGCATGTAGATTACCTAAAATGAAGAAAGGTATATCTGAGAATGTCTCAATAGTATGCTCTGGCTTCGCCACTATATAAGGAGATTAATTAGATAATTATTAAAGTGGGTTGGCAAGGCTTGCCTAGCCTAAAGGGAGTATGAGTCAATACACTATGATACACAAGAGATTTTTCTGGCATTGTAAATTAGATAGTGAACAAGGCACTCCCTGGGGTTGTGGAATTTCCCCTAATAGTTTAAAAACGCAGGAATGTAGTGTATAATAACATTAAATAAAAAAAGTTATGTACAGATTTAGTGAGACTACTGTGGTTTAAGATAAAGTCCTAACAAGGATGTTAAATTTTTGAGTATTAATTTAAATAGATTTAAAAAGGCTGGCGGAGCCAAGCCGCATAAATTAATAGATAACTATTTTATTAATCAAAATTATTGTTATATATTAATTATACCTGGTTTTGGTATTATTAGTACAGTTGTTTCTGCTAGTTCAAACAAAAATGTATTCGGTCAAGATGGCCTTTTAATTGTAATATTATAATTAATGCAACAAACTATATGCAGGGAATTCAAGAATTGTTATAACAATTCGCTATTACAAAATACTAATAATGTAAGAAATATTATATATTCCTTTATAGTAACAATTTTTGTAATATTGAACAATCCGCAGATAACCAAAGCACGAAGTGAAAACTTCAAATCTGAAATAACTAAATTTTTCGGGTTAAGCATGTCAGTAGGAATTTCAGAGGCCATACGTTTGTGTCAACTTGTTTATTAATTTCACTAGCTCTCCGGATTAATGCAATTAAAATAAACAAAAATAATAGAAAAATATTCGACCCGGTCGTATATCTCATTAATAGTGGTTCACCAACGGATACTAAAATTAATACTAAAATAAGTATTAATAATAATAACAATAGTAGTCCTAAATTTACAGATGGTAATAATGCTAATAATAAAGCTTTTAATGAATGATTAGCAGGATTGATAGATGGAGACGGGATCAAAAAAAGGATATTCTAGTCTAGAAATAGTTATGGAACTAAGAGATAAACATTGTTTATATCAAATTAAAGATAAATTTGGTGGTTCAGTTAAGCTACGGGCTGGTAACAATCATTTAAGATATAGATTACACCATAAAACAGGTATGTTAAATCTAATTCATTCTATAAATGGTTTAATTAGAAACCCTGCCCGAATTCTTCAATTAGGTAAAATATGTGATAATTATGGTATAAAATTGATTGACCCTAAACCTTTAACGGTTGGTTTGCTGGATTTTTTGATTCTGATGGAAGTATTTATATGAATGATAAATCTGGTCAATTATTTATTACTGCATCTCAGAAAAATAGATTTATATTAGATGCTTTAGTTGAACTATATGGAGGTACTATATACCCTATGGTTAAAGTAGGTGCATTTAAATGAACTTGTTTTAGAAAAGATGAAGTATTATCTTTAGTTAATACTTATTTTAAAGCTAATCCTTGTAGATCCGAAAAAAAAGTTAGATTAAATATGGCTAATAAATTTTATGAGCTTAGAGCATTACATGCACATAAAGCAACACCTGATTCAGTATTAGGTAAAGTTTGAACAAATTTTACTGTTAAATGAGATAAAGTGTATCTAAATAAATTCTATAACTGGATAAGTAATATATACTGAGTATTTTTTTTTAGTTGACAAAGAGATGGTCCATTTTCATTAAATTGAATAGTATCTTGGAATGGTCTATGCAATGATGTCTATAGGTGTATTAGGATTTGTTGTTTGAAGTCATCACATGTTTTCAGTAGGTTTAGATGAATTGCTTTTTTTATTCTTTATATCAAAAAATAATCATATGACAAAATGATGTCCAAAAATGGGGCTATTAAGGGTAGCTACTTTTACTTCTGAAGGAACAACTGAAAATATTAATTACATTAAGCAAATTTTATTTAGTTCTATTTTAGGTGATGGAAAACTAGAACTACCTCCTCGAGGTATTAACGCTAGGTTTGGTTTTACGCAAGCTGAAGCTCAAAAAGACTACTTTATTTCTGTGTGTAATTCTTTATCTACAATAAGCTCTGCTAAATACAGGGAGTACGCTTATCTAGATAAAAGGACAGGTAAAACTTATAAATCACTGAATTTTTGGACTAAATCTTCACCTATGTTAACAGAATTTTATAATATTTTCTATTCTAACAAAGTAAAAATAGTACCTAGTGATTTATCCTTATTAACCCCACTCGCACTTGCTCATTTAATCATGCAGGATGGATCTCGTGGAACTTCTCGAGGTTTATACATATGCACCGACAGTTTTACACTTCAAGATGTTCAACGTCTTTCAAGATATTTAATTAATACATTTAATATTAGATGTTCAATACATAAAGCCGGCAATAATCATCGAATTTATATATTAGCTAAATCTGTCCCAATTGTAAGAGATCTTGTATTAGTCTACATGCATGAGTCAATGTTATATAAATTAGGTATCTAGCAAAACATTGGCGTCGCTCATATTGGTAACATTATGAATTATTATTTTTCTATATGCAAGAAACTATTTAAAAACTAGTATACGATGCATTTTTTTAAGGAGTAGGCTCCGCCTTAAGAAGCATGCACGTAAAAATTACTAATATTATAGAACTTGCAGGTAACGTAAAGGAACCGCAGAGAGTACAAGAGAAATCCCTTAAGTTTATTTACTTATTATTATAAAATAATCTATGGGGGTTAAGACATAGTCCGTAGTGATAGTTATTATTATAAATTTTCATTAGGTCGATACAATTTTTTTTAATGTGTTGTTAGTTAAGGTAACTTATCTAATTATTATTTGGCTATTTGCTGGGAAATTTGACCAAAGAGTAAGTCCACCTACGGTAAGCGTAGTAGGGAAAATCTTTAACTCTAATTTAATCAAGAATTGATATAATTTTAGCGTCTCCGGCGATTGGTTATATGTCAAACAATCAGCAGATAATCCCCCAGTGTTATCTAGTACAAAAAAAGATAATACTGATGTAGTATTCGACTTTGATTCTCAGCTTATTTCAAATGATCTATTCATTTCAGATCATTTAAGAAAACATACTAAACCAGATACTGATGAGGAATTTGGTTATTATTTGGCTGGTTTAATTGAAGGGGATGGATACTTAGGAGATAGAAGAATTGAAATAGCTTTTCACATTGATGATATTAGTTCTGCTTATTATATTAAAAAAATAATTGGTTATGGTAGTGTTCTTTTTTTAAAAGGTAAAAATTCTGTTAGATATGTTTTACGTCATGGAGTTGGTTTGAAAAAAGTATTTTTATTAATTAATGGTAAATTATTAGGTCAGCCTAAAATTGATCAATTAATTAAACGTAAATATGATGAAATATATGGCAAATCTATATTACCTAAGGCTAGTTTTGATCTTTTAACTAATCACTGGTTAGCTGGATTTGCAGATGCTGATGGTTCATTTGGTATATTTATTAATAAAAGTAAAACACATAAAACAGGATTTAATATAGTATTGCCTTTTAGAATTAAACAAAAATATCCTGAACTGCTAATTTTAGTAAAAGAGGCTTTAGGTGGTAGCGTCCATCAATTTAAAGATAATTCGTATTGTTATAATTCTATTAATTTTAAAGTTGCTTATAATGTTGCTAACTATTTTGATAAATTCCATTTATTAAATGCTAGCAAATTCATAAATTATCTTAAATGACGTAAAGCTTACCGTATCATTCAACGTAAGGAACATTTAACATTAGAAGGCCTTACTAAGATTCGAAAACTCCGGGAGAATCTCAGAGACTAATATTGCCAAACTCCAACAGCTTCCATTAGTGTTGGATGAAGATATAGTCCAATCAATGACGCCTTTCTGTTTGGGCTTGGCTTGATATTGCCATTCAAATTGTAAAGAGCGAAGTTGTTGACTAGAGCATATTTCACTGCTGCAACATTGATCATTGCCGTGAAGTTGGGTGCGGCATGTCCTTCCGGGGATGTGAAAAACTCACTATATGCTGGAAACTCCTAGATTTATATAAATTATAAATGGCTTGCTTCGCATGCTTTGCACCGCCCCTCTAAGAGCGGCGCGCACAGCGCGTTGCATCGCTCTTAATGCTGGGGTTAATTTTCAGACTACTCAGTGAAAACTTAAGAGATTGGGTAATCAGCAGGAAACCAAAAATACAAAATATTCCTTTAAAGTCTATTTGTATTGAGTAGGATCCTCAGAGACTACACGTGAGTGGACTTTAACTAGTCTATGATATAGTCCACAACTACAATTATAAGTTAGACCTATTGCTTTTTTTTAGCCGAGTACGTAGTTTCTCTACTGGGATCATTTCCGACCCTGTAAGTTCGCATAATAATGCCCTTGATGGATTCAAGATTTATCCTCAATGAATTACGGGTTTTTGTGACCGTTCCGCTTGTTTCAGTATCACTGTAGCACTTCGAGCTACAGGTCGCTGGGATAAAAACTCTGTTAAAAAAAATAAATCAATGAAAAATGTATTATATAACGTCGACTTGTGAAGAAAAGTACCGAGATCCAACACCAATTTATTAAATGCTTACTTTGTTACAGGTTTTTTCGATGCTGAAAGTAGCTTTATAATTAGTATTACAAAAAATAGAAAGTTAAAAATAGGTTGAGAGGAACGAGCAAGCTTTCAAATTAGCTTACACCAAAAGGATCTTGCTTTACTCAAATTAATAAGAAATTATTTTAACGACGTAGGGAATATTTATATAAAAGATAAAGACATTATACATTATCAAGTTAACTCTATTCAGGATTTAATTCATGTAATCATTCCTCATTTTGATAAGTACTCTCTTTTAACTCAGAAGCGTGCTGATTTTGAACTTTTTAAATTAATTGTTAATTTAATTAATAAAAAAGAACATTTAACGTTAGAAGGTTTCAACAAAATAATCGCAATCAAGTATTCGTTAAACATGGGATTATCAGAAAATCAAAATAAATCAGGTATTTATCTTTGAACAAATCTGATTGACGGTAAACAATATGTCGGTTCTAGATTTTTGCAATATTTTAATATTAACCATTTAATTCAAAATAATTTTATGTATATTTATCGGCCCTTGTTAAAACACGGTTATTCTAATTTTTCTCTCTCAATTATTGAGTACTGCTCAATAAAAGAGATTTATAAAAGAGAGGATTATTACCTTAATTTACTTGACCCAGAGTATAATATTTTACAAAAAGCTGGCTCAAGTTTAGGTTATAAGCATTCAGAGGAAGCTCGCAAAAAGATGTCAATTGCTCGCACAGGGGAAAAAAAATCCAATGTTTGGTAAACCGAAAACAATAGGGACAGGAAAACTTGCTCAAGCTATAAAAGTATTCGACATAGAAATGAATGAAACGACTAATTATAACTCTATAAATGAAGCAGCTCAAGCCTTAAATATTAGACAAACTAGTGTTTAAACCGTAATCAAATCAAAGCATATAAAGGAAGATATATTTTCACAAAAGTCTAGCGTTCAAAATTATAAATCTGCGTTCCGACGGCCTAGTGCCGATGTTAATATTTATGGATTTAAACGTGCTATTGAGATTGTTTACTTATTTGATTCTTACCCTCTGCTATCTTGTAAACAAGATGAATTTAAGGTTTGAGTCAAGATTGTTCATGATATAGAGAGCTTACAATATAGAAGCTCAAGTTTATCTCTTAGTCGTTATATGAAACATTTTCTAGATTTAGGTCTTGAATTGGATACAATTCGAAAACGTAATAATTCGTAGATTTGGCCTACAGGTATTAAAATATTTAGTTGGTTGTCAAAGTTTTTTAGTCAAACTTATATGACCAAACACAATAGAAATAAAGATTTAAATAATATTCATACTTATAAAGCACTAGTGCCTTATGGTTTTAACCTATCATCTACTGTAGGTTATCCTAGATTCACTGCTTTAGAAAGAAAATTAATTAGAATACCTAATAATTTTCTTCCTGTTTTTATAGGAATTATTCTTTCAGATGCTAATATAAGTAGATCACATAAAGGTGATGCTAGATTACAATTAAACATATTGGATATTTTTATTCTGTTTTTCCAAATTAAGTCATTATTGTTCGAAAGGTCCTTACACAACTAGAACAATTGTACATAAAAAAGAACATATAGGATTAGGATTTACAACACGGAGTTTACCTTGTATAACAGAATTATATAATATATTTTATGTAGATAATAAAAAAATAATTCCGTCTAATTTATTTGATCTGTTATCATGAGAAGCTTTAGCCCACTGAATTTCAGGAGATGGTACTTATAATTCTGGTGTAAGAATTCAAACAGAATCTTTTACGGAGTTTTTATTATGAATATATTAATCATAAAATTTAATCTTGAATGTTCTTAGAGGTTATCCTATTCTTTATATAAAAAGTAAATCTATCAAAAAAAATCTACATAATCTTTTACCATACATGGATAATTCTATGAAATATAAATTATTAGGAAATAAGTATAAATAAGAATTAAATTGAACTTTTCTATTGTTAATATGGCAAACTCGAGAGACATCCCAAAATAAGAATAAAAATTATTAAGGATTATCGTCGAACTAAGTGGTTATACGAAAGTATAATTCAATAAATTAAAGGTTTATTGAGTAAAATCTAATATAGGCAGGTGTAGATCAAATTTTTCTATTGATTTTATCTAAAAGTGTAGAGGCCAGACGCCATACTATTTCTAAGTAATATAGCAAGCAGCAAGTAGGATATATTATATGAAATTTGAAGGAATGGTCCGGGTTACTAGCAATAGACAGTGCCTTAAACAAGTACTTAAGTAAAAATATATAAACCTATATATCAGTTTTTATGAAATACAAAGCTAACTAGATCTGAAACGATCGAAGGCCTTACCCCGAGCTACATGTTATGGTGGTTCATTACAATTTACAACACCTATGCTATTTGCACTAGGATTTATATTTATGTTTACTATTGGAGGGTTAGCAATTCCACTTAGCTCTCTGTTAAAGGCTACTATATACTGAGAAATTTGTGAAAAATTAAGATACTATAAATATATAAAGTAAAAAAGCTTATTTTTAAGTAATCAGTAGGAAACTTGGGATATTTTAAGGATCTTCAGAGACTATTTGTGGCCGTCATTAAAAATGATAATATATAGTCCAAAAAATATAGAAAATTATTGGATTGCTAAAGCTCTAAAATTGTGTGTTCTGCACGGTGAAGCATAATTCCGCAAGTGCTAAGTAATATACTTTTTTATTATTTTTGTTTTTATGTGTGATTGTATTAAACTTTCAGATTCTTTTATAATGCTTACTTGTTATTTAACTAAAGCTGTAAATGAATTAAAGCCTGTCAAAGTGTATAATAATTTCAAAGAAGATAGGTTACAGTTAATTAAAGATAATAATAAAAAGGAAGGTATTTATTGTTTAATAAATGGGCATAGTTATATTGGAAGTTCTAATAACCTTGCGGGTAGAATGCGTAATTATCTAAATAATGCTTTTTTAAAAAATAGTAACATGCCAATTATAAAAGCCTTATTAAAATATGGGCAAAATAATTTTGCTGTTTTAATTATAGAGTACGTTAATTTTGACAAATTAGCTATAAGAGAAACTCATTTTATCTCTAAATTATTACCTTATTATAATGTTTTAAAAGAAGGTTATTCCTCCGTTGGGTATAAACACACAGAAGCTACTAAGGATATGCTTTCTGAATTAGCTAAGAATAGGGTACATTCTGATCAAACAAAAGTTTTAATATCTGCTGCTTTAACTGGTAAGAATAATTTAGAGGTGGATGATATTTTTCTTCTTTACCTTTTAATTTCTCAGATGTTCCTTTAATTTCTGATATTACTTTAACTGAAGCTAATAATCTTATATTAGATATTAAAAATAGTTCACACATTAAAAAAGCTATAATAAAAATAAAGAACTTCTCTGAAAATTTGACGGTATTATGCAAGCTGAAAAAGAATTAAAAATTAGTCATGATACTATCAAAAAATATGCGCCACTGAATAAGCCTTTTGGTGACTATATTTTTAGTTATGAGATATTGAAAGATTAGAAGTCACTTAGTGGAAATTGGTAATTGCTCTTTACGCCTTTCCCTCAAAGGGGGGCAGGGGCTAGAAGAAAACAAAAGTTTTGGATAAACAAGTCATAAACTTATCCTATATTTTATTCAGATATTTACTTTTTTTGCGTAACAATAGGAATAAGTATAGAAGTGGGCTAGAAGGATTTATTTTTAATTGTCTAAAGGCCCCCCTAAACTTTTTTTTAAGTAATTACCGTTACACCAACATGTATTAAATATGTGTAAAACAAATTTCAGGCTTTATCTTTTTATTCAATAAATTTCTATGTTTAATAAATTATAACTTTTATTTATAATAAATGAATTTTTATAATTGTAAGTGGAGTAATTTTAGCGAACGCGTCACTTGATATTGCATTCCATGATACCTTTTACATAACAGAAAAGGATATGATAAAAAAATATAATTTAAGTGAAAAAGATAATTTAACCGTTGAAGATAAAACATACATAGAACAGTTTTTTGTAGGGCTATTAGAAGGAGATGGTACTATTACAAGTAATTTAAATTCAAATAGATCAAATAGTATTATTATACGTATAATAATTTCTTTAAAGAATATGCCAGAAAATCTTAGTATGCTTAATAAGATAAAAGAAAATATAGGAGGTAGAGTTGTTATTGAAAGAAAAGAACGTTATGTTACATGAATAGCTAGTAACAAAAATGACTTAGCTAAAGTTTTTGCAGTATTAGCTAAATATCCTTTATTAACTGCAAGAAAACAATGCCAATTAGAATTTGCTAAAAATTGCTTATTGGAAAAAGATATGAATAATTTTCTAATAAATAGAAATAATAAATACAGTAATAAAAAAGTTTTACTGGAAGATCTTTCTAGAAAAGAGTTACCTTCATATTTTCCCCAATGACTTTCAGGTTTTATAGAAGCAGAAGGTAATTTTAATTTAGTCTTCAATGAAAAAGGTCATTTAAGAAAAAGTGCTTTTACTATAGGACAAAATGATGAACTTCATATTCTTCAATGAATAAATTTGTATTTTAATAGTAAAAACGCTATTATTAAAGATAAACCAAAAATTGGGGGTAATTTTGAATACTACCGTTTAGATCTATATAATGCTGAATCTAGAAAACTTCTTTTTGAGCATTTTAATAAATATCCCTTATTAGGTTACAAAAAAGTATCTTATCTTAAATTTTTTAATTATCATAAATCAAAAATATCGTAGTTTTTCATTCTGTTTATTGTTAATAGATGTGTTGTGTTGTCACATTGCTTGATTAAATCTATATTTAGTATATCCTTTTACTAAATGGATGTTTAATCCGTAATATATAGTTAATCTATATATTGCGAACGGTGAAAGTTATAATATGTACTTTAATGCTAGTATATTACGACAGTATTGTAATCAACACCGTGGGTTTATCAATTAGATAATTTATCTTATTGATTGATCTGTAGAGACTATACGCAATGTATTTGATTTTAAAAGTAATTGTTAAAATCAATAAAGAGATAGTCCGATCCCCTTATAAATTGTTTATCTATTGTGGTAGATAGCATATAAAAAGGGAACTATAAATAAAGTAATATAGCTCTTATTTATAGCGTTTTCAGACATATTACGTCGTAGCACATTTCCACTATGTATTATCTATGGGTGCTGTATTTGCACTGTTCGCTGGGTGATATTTCTGAATACCTAAAATATTAGGATTAGATTACAATAGATTATTATCTAAAGTACACTTCTGAATTTTATTTATTGGGGTTAATACTACTTTCTTCCCTCAACATTTCTTAGGTCTACAGTCAATGCCTCGTCGTATTAGTGATTACCCTGATGCTTTTGCTGGATGAAATTTAATTTCTAGTTTTGGGTCTATCATTTCTGTTATAGCTACTGCTTTATTTTTATACATCGTATATGAACAATTAGTTTATGGTAAAGCTGTTTCAAGAAATCCTTGATTAGCTCCTCAATTTTACTATGATCTTTTACAGACATTATTAAATAGAGCTACGAATTCATTAGAATGATGTTTAATTTCTCCTCCTTCTCCTCATCCATTTGTTTCTCTGCCATTGCAATCAGGTCTTGTATTGCTACGCACAAAATAAAAATTTCTCTTGTATAGCATCAGCGTACAAGAATTTTCTCCTCCTTCTCAGGTTCTTTTGCTTTTCTTTTTCTCCAGTTCTAGTACCAAAGGGGTTTAACAAAGTTAAACCTAACCCAGCTACGGGGGCGCTTATTTAAACGCCCCCCATTAAATTGAAACTTTGCTCATCCCATTTCATATAATAAGGAATTTTTTTTAATACAAAACTTTATAAAATAGAAAAAAGAAATTATATTGTACTTTCTATAAGTAAAGATTAATCATAAAAATTAGAAAGGAAACACCTTTAATAACAAAAACTAGGTCATAGCTAATAACTATGGCTGATTGATAAAGGAAATAATAGCGAGTTTGATGGTGGCTCTGATTGAATGCTATTCAAATGCTTGACACATGCTAATCGAACGCCTAGTTTATTTATAATAAAAACTAGAAAGTGGTGTACAGGTGAGGAAAGGGTATGTTTACTGCCTTAGAGCAAGGAGAAATACCTTATAATAACAAAGAAATTATTAAATAAATAATTTTGCTTTAAGATGTTATCTTAATACCTCGGGTAAGTAGAGTAGTAGTTAAAGTAATGGTTTAACTAGCTTTATCTCGTAGTCGAGTCTGAAAGGTCCTTCGACCACATTGGAACTGAGACAAGTTCAATGCGATTTTTTTTTTGCACTGCAGTGGGGAATATTGGTCAATAGCCTAACGGCTGAACCAGCGATTTGAAGGAATGAAGATCTACTTTGAAATATAAGAAGACTAAAATTCTGGTTAGTAAAATGATAATGACAATTTTCTATCTAAATGTCTTGACTAATTCACGTGCCAGCAGTCGCGGTAATACGTGAGAGACTAGCGTTATTCATATTTAATTGGTTTAAAGGGTTACTAGACGGTAATTTTTGCCTTTGAATGGGGACAGAGTTACTAGAGTTTTATGTGAAAAGTATATTTAGAACTCATGGTGTAGAACTGATAATTTAAAATACTATGGGGAATGATAAAGGCGAAGGCAAACTTTTATGTAAAAACTGACGTTGAGGAACGAAGGCAAGGACAGTGAATAGGATTAGAACCCTAGTAACCCTAGCAGAAAATGATGAGTGCCATAGGTTGTATTAAATTTAAATCGCCTATAAATGAAAATGTAAGCATTCCACCTCAAGAGTAATGTGGCAACACAGAAACTGTAACCATTAGACCAACTCCGAAACTAGTAGTGAAGTGTGTTATTTAATTCGATGATCCACGAAAAATCTTACCACAATTTGAATATTTAGTGACAAGAAATTAATTTAATTTTTGTAAAAAAAATAATGTTTTTTTTACTTCTTTTTACAAGTGTTGCACGGCTGTCTACAGTTGTTGCCGCGAGGCTTTGGTTGGCTCCAACAAGTGACGTACACCCTAATTTTATTTAAAACTAATTTCATTTTATGAAATAAATTATAAAGTTATTCATCTTGACATGAGATGTATTTATGGGATAAAGACAAGTCCTCATGACCTTAATATTGTGGGCTATAGACGTGCCACATTAGCTAAAACAAAGGGATGCTAAAATGTGAATATTCGCTAATCCCTAAACAGGATATAATATGGATTGTATGTCTGAAACTCGACTACATGAATAAGGAATTACTAGTAATCGTGCATCACCATGGCACGGTGAAACTTATCTCGGATAGGTACTAACTACTCGTCAAGCACTGAAAGGAGCACACGCAATAAGTTGAGTTTAGTTTAAATCATAATATAGTAATTAGACTATTAAGATGGTTTAGGATAGATTTTCGAATGTATGGCTGCAATTGGTGTTAAGTCGAAATGGTAAGCACCTTCTTTGAGCCAGAAGGAAAAAGTTTCAAAAAGTATAGGTAAACCCTCTGCTAGTTCCTAAAAGGGAGCAAAACCATCAAATTGCGGGAACATCTTAAAGCAATTTTTAACCAAGCGAGAACGGTAACGTATTTCGTGGCGCAGGTAATGACTCGCGGTAAGGTAAAATAAAAATTGATGTACGAAAGGAAATAGAAAATCCGCAGCCAAGTTCGAAATAAAATTCGAATGCAGTTCATCGACTAAATGTTGGTTGGCGCAAGCTTAAAATATAGTCAGACCTCAATCGAAAGATTTAGGGTAAGTACCTCAGCTCTCCTGAATTCTGGCGTCTACTAATTAGATGAGATGCAAAGATAGTATGGAAAAGAGGTAGATTCGACGGTTGTTGTAGAGGAATCTGCAGCGGACTTATAAAAAAATTAACAATACCCCCCTATAATTTAATACCCCCTATAGTTCAAAACTTCAACTTTATATAGGTAAAAAGTTCTGGTTCAAATCCGGAATAAAGTAATGTTTTTTTACTAGTAACACATTTTTATTGAATATCAATGCGGGCACTTTGAGCCCAGAAAGAAAATTATTAAGGGTAGTCACTCTTATACTGCTATATTATGTGGTTCTATGTTATGACAGCTTCTATATTAGAATATTCGACACAGTAATAGGCATATATGATGATTTATTCCATTCAGCGTCCATAACGTATAGTTTTGCCCTTTTAGTAGGAGCTATTATGTTACAATTAGTTGTATATTACCCTAGACGTTTACAAGAACCAATAGGAGCTACACAAAAGAAAATGTCTTTTTTCTTGTTAACCCATTATACAATTATTCTTTTAGGGTCTTTATTGGTTATATTTTTCAGCTTGTTCTACACTTCAGATTATTCTCTTTGTTTACTTGTCCCTATAAAAATTTACGAAAATGCTGGTGCCTCTAAACTTAAAATATATTCTGAGAATAAGGGAAGAGCAGGAATCTATTTATGAAGAAATCTGAAAGACAATAAAAAATATTTAGGCTCAGCTGTAAATCTACCGTTTAGATTTCGAGTGTATTTTAGTAAAAAAGGCCTATTAAATAATTTTTCTATGATAATTTGCCGTGCTTTATTGGCCTATGGTCATTCTAGCTTTTCTCTAGAAATTCTTGAATATTGTGAGCCTTCTCACTGCATTGAAAGAGAGAAATACTATATTACATTACTTTCTCCAGAATACAATATAGTTCAAGATCCTACTAAAAACCCTATGTACGGTCGTAAACATTCTCAAGAAACTATAAAAAAAATAAGTAAAGCTAATACAGGAAAGAATACAGGAGAGAATAATCCTATGTTCGGTAAAACAGGGGAAGATCATCCTAATTTTGGTAAGCCAAGACCCGAAGGAGCAGGTAGACCATCTCAAAGGCTAGTAGTTTTTGATATTAAAAATAATCAAATAACTACTTATGATTCAATTCATGAAGCTGCAAGAGCCTTAAATATTAATGTCAAAGTAATCTCTCAATATTTTATTAGAAATCAACAGAAACCTTATAAAGCTCAGTATACATTTAAAAAAGTCGATTAGATTTCCTTCGTTGCCATGTTCTAGTCCCTCGGTTCAGCTCATTACCTTCGCGTTTCTATTCTTAGTTCCAAAACAGGGTTTAATTCCAGTTAAACCTTACACTAACCTCAAATTAATAAATAAAAATATCAAAAATTATATTTTTATTAACAATAAAATAAGAAAAGTAATATAAATGAATCTAGAATCGGATATAAGGTTTAGTTTTGTTTTAAAAAAGGGTTTTTCTTGTCCTTTGCTTTTATTTCAGTTAAACTCAACTTTAATTTCAAAGAGAAAATTATTACTTAAAATTATTACAACCTGAATATAATATCTGTCCTGTTGCTGGATCTCCAATGTTAGATCGTAAGCATTCTGAAGAAACTCGGGCTAAGATGTCAGAAACTCGTAAGGATATTATTATGTATTCGGAAGACATTAGTAAACTAGGTCTTTTTAGAGAAGGAAAAGATCATCCATTTTTTGGAAAAAAGAGTCCTATGTTTGGAAAAAAGCATAGCGAAGAAACTCGTACAAAATTAAGCGTCGCTAATAAAGGTGAGAAGAATCCTATGTTTGGTCGCAAGGTAGTAAATTCTTACAATGACGCGAAATCTATACAAATAGAAGTTTTTGATTTGTACGAAAATAAACAAACCATCTATGGGTGCAGCAGCAAAAGCCTTAAATATTAGATACACAAGAATTTCTAATTATTTTTCACAGAACCAGACAAAACCTTATAAAGGTCGTTATATTTTTAAAAAGTTATAATACTCTTAGCCACTTTTCTTTCCGCTTCACTTTGCAACAGGGTTTAAATTAAAACTTTAACCTTATCCTCCCAATCGGGGACACCCTAAAGCAGTTTCTGCCAAATTTGCAGGATAAACCAATAAAGAGTAAATGGCCTTTTGTAATGAAAAGGGTATGGCAATAATATACACGTTGTTGTAAAACTAAGAATACCCCTTTAAATAACTTTATATGGTATCTATTTCTGGTTCAAATCCGGAGTAAAGTAATGCTTTTTATTAGTAGCACATTTTTAATGAATACGAATGCGGGCACTTTGAGCCGAGTTTATAATTTATTTTGCTGGGTAGCTACTCTAATATTGATATATTCTGGAATCATATGTTATAATATTTTAAATATTACATTACTAGATACAGGAATAGTCATATTTGATGGTTTACACCAATCATCCTCTACAATTATAGTTTTGGGTTATTCTTAGGGATAATAGCTATAACATTGTTTATTAATATTTACTCCAGACGTTTACAAGAACCAATGGGAACCACGGGAAATAAAATTACTTATTTCTCTTTAATCAAAATATTAATTTTTATTGCTTTACTTGGTTTAGATCCTTCTTTATTATCCTTGGATCCTTTCTTATATTCTTTATTTGTACCTATTTTTAGTCCTATTAAGAGTTATATAAATATCCTAGAAAATAAAAAACAAATTTTCTTAAAAAATAAAGGAAAATCTGGTATTTACATATGAATAAATTTAATAAATGGAAAAAAATATATCGGAAGTTCCGTCGATTTAAGTATTAGATTTCAACGATATTTTAATACTAATTATTTAATTAAAGATAATTGTATGAAAATTTGTCGATCTCTACTAAAATATGGTTATTCTAAATTTAAATTAGAAATTCTAGAGTACTGTGAACCTTCTAAACTTTTAGAAAGAGAGAAATATTTTATTGATCTCTTATCTCCAGAGTACAATATCTCTCTAAATCCTAGTTCTTTATTTTTGGGCCAAAAACATTCTCCTGAAGCTAGACAAAAAATGTCAGAGGCTAAGACAGGAGAAAATAATCCAATGTATGGAAAAAATCATACAGAGGAAACTAAAACAAAAATG